>ERZ857984.183-NODE-183-length-88261-cov-5.943292_pt1 | contig 88261 bp, 79 predicted proteins | sample MGYA00519914_ERZ857984 | MGnify/ENA primary metagenome ERZ857984 (study PRJEB31778, sample SAMEA3449417) | human gut metagenome | biome: human gut; feature: human-associated habitat; material: faeces | place: United Kingdom | collected 2010/2012 ...
CTCTCAATTGCTACTCTTTTTTTGATACTGTAACATATCTATTGTAATCGTACATGCTTTTCATAATATTCCTCCGAAAAAAGTATTGACATTTTTGAAATAAGGTGATATAATGAAGATATTCAGGAACCATCTGAATTTACACTACAAGTTCAAATAAGCTTTCAGCGAAATCATCGTTTTACGAATTCACAGTGTGTGAACTTAAACTCTGCGTAAGCAGAGTTTTTTGTTTGTCTCTCAGGTGTCCCGATATTCTTAATATTCCCGATATTATTATACAGCGTTCGCTGTCCCATAAACGGGACTGCCGCATATGTTTCGCGCGTTTTTTCACCTGAATTGCGCCGAAATAACTTCCAAACTCTCACTTTCGGACATTATTCGACGTGTGCTACATATATTATACATTATTTTCGCGAGTCAGTCAACAAAAAGATGCTCAATCTTGCGTTTATTTCGATTTTCACATAAAAAAGCGGAGCAAAGGCTCCGCTTTTTCGTATTCAAATAAACCACACTGTTCCGAGAGTGAAATGCGCGGTCGGTACACCCCCGCGCCTCTTCTTTCAAAATTCAGCCGCGGCAGCGATCATCTCTCTTCTTCCGTATCAAAAACGCCGCGGTAAGCGCAATCAGGCAAAAGACCGCGACCGCCGCACAAGCGAAAAGACTCTGCGTAGGTGAGTGGTTCTCCGCGGTCGGACTCGACGTCCCGCTTTCGTATTCTTCCGCTTCCGTGTCGTCGGCAGCAGACAAGGTGCCCTCGGTGTTCACGTCAGAGCCGAGCACGGGTATTATCGGCGAAGTCTCTCCGGCATTCGCCGAGATCGAGTAAAGCGGGCTCATACCGCGGCGGAATCTGACGATCGAGCACAGCGCGCAGAGCGCCTGAGCGCTTGCCACGGAATCGGATTCGTTTCCGTTTTCCCCGGAAATGTGGGCAAACGCTCCGTCGGCAGTGCGGTATTTCATAATTCCGTCGAGAACGCTGTTCCCGTTTTTCACAAAGCGTGCGTCATTTTCCGGATCGATCCCGAGGGTGCAGAGCGCAATAGCGACCTGCGCCGTGCTTTCGAGATTTTCCTGACCCCAAGATGCAAAATCTCCGCCGTCCTTCTGCACTCCCGACAAAAACTCAACCGCGCTGTTCAATGCGCGGAGGACCTCTTCCCTGTCCGTATACGGGCTTAGCGCCGTTATCGCCATCGCCGTTATGTCAACATCCGGAGTCTCCCCGATAAGTCGGAATCCCCCGTTTTCAAGCTGACCTTCAAGCACGGCGTTTATCATATCCTCCCGCGTGTCGTCTGCATCGTCCGGCACCACGCCCGACACCGAATCAAGCGCGATCAGCGCCCATATATAAGCGTTTATCCCCTGTACGCCGAGATCGGCGGTGCGGGAGCGGAAATACGTTCCGTCCGCAATGAGGTTGATCGCGTTTCCGTCCGCGTCGGTGCCGAAGCTTGTCGGATCGCCGCCGAGAGATGCGACCGCAAGAGATATCCGATGCCACTCCGTCGCTTTCTGCGCATTCAGCTTGCCGGGGGTACTGTAGCGCACCTCAACATTTGATCTGAGAGCGGAAAGATACGCCGTGTAATCGTCGGCAAGTCCGAATCTTCCCACGGCGACAGCGTACCAATCCGCCCCGGAATTTCCCGCCGCCGAAAGAAAATCTCCGCGGAAGAGGTATCCGTTTTCACTCTCGCCGGAGGCTGCCCGTCGCCACGCGAGAGTTTCTTCGACCGCCTTTTTGATATCAGCATCGGTATAGGCGACGTCCGCACGACATATCGGAATGAGCTGCAAAAGAAGCAGAAAAGCCGCCGAAAGCGCGATTATCTTCGTTTGATATTTCTTCACAGTGCTTCACCCTCCGCCGCCGTCCGTTCTCCCTGATGAATATGTTTTTTTTCTCTCATTGAAGAAAGCTTTGAATAAATCGCACAAAGCGCGAGAACAAGCAGATTCACCATAACGATGCTTGCGCCCGCCGGAGCAGAGAAAGCGTATGAAACCGTTATTCCCGCAGTGCAGCAAGCCACGGAAATGATCGCGGATGCGCAGACGACCGAACGAAAGCTTCGGCATATCCTCATGGCGGAGAGCGGTGGAAGCACGATGAGCGCAGTAATAAGCATTGTGCCGATTATCTTCATTCCGAGAACGACCGTGATCGCGCAAAGAAGTGCGATCAGCATTTTATAAAGCCCGACACGCATTCCCGACGATTTCGCAAAGTCCTCGTCAAAGGTAAGCGCGAACATCTTATTATACGAAAGGACAAAAAGTGCGACCGTTATCAGGCTCATTATCACATAAATCGGCACATAGCTTCCGACAAGTGCGCTTATACTGCCGAACATATAGTTGAAAACATCTGTATTTATCCCGGTAGTAAGCGAAACGACCATCACGCCGAAGGCGAATGCTGCGGTCGATATCACCGCTATCGCGCTGTCCCCGTTTATTCGGCTGCTTTCGGAAAGGCGCAGGAGAAAGAAAGCGGCGATAATCACAACGGGGATAGTAAAAACGAGAGGATTCGCTCCGAGAAACCGCAGGAAAGCGCTCCCCGACGAGGAAAACACCGCCGCCGTCGAGAGCGCCCCGAAGCCGACGTGGGAAAGTCCGTCTCCGATCATGGAATACCTTTTCAAAACGAGGCTTACGCCGAGAAGCGCCGAGCAGAGCGAAACAAGAGCTCCGACAAGGAAAGCCCTCTGCATGAACGGATACGACAGCATTGCCGCAATATAACCTGTCATCGATGTCTCCTTAAAGAAATATCCGCACGGCACGGAGATTTTCCCCAAATCGCACGGATACATTTTCACCGCATCTTCCGAAATAACGTCGGATGCGGAAAATTTCAAACCGCGCACGGCATCGGTTCCGCCACGCACGACTATCCGCAAATATGAGAGTTACTCTCATATTTATTATACACGATAATCGGAATTTGTCAATGTTTTTTCATTTTCTGCCGAAAATCAGCTGAACGTAACGAACTCTTCTTCGGGAGCCTTGGCAAGGCTGAAGTCGGTAACGTAAAGCACGGGACCCTCTCCCTTGTATGCCTTGTTGTGCTCGATCTTTATCTGAGCCGTTACGGTCGCCCACATTCCCGTGGTAAGCGCTCCCGCCTTCTTCCAAACGCAGAGCAGTCCCGCAAACTGCACATCCTCGGCGCAGCAGGTCATGACATGGCGTCCCGCAAGGAACGTTCCCTTCGGCAGCGATTTATCGACTCCGATGAACGCCTTGAATTTTACCGTCTTTCCGTCGTACTTCGGAAGATCATCCAAAAGGTCGGAAAACCAAAGCGCATAATCACTGTCCCCGATCTCGATAACGGGAGCATCTATGTCAAAAGGAAGCGGATCGGCTATATCGTCGGGCTCGACCCTGTCTTCGCCGTAATCGTACAGTATGTCGGTTATGCGTCCGACGCTGCGCACGATCTTGTGAAGCTCCGTTTTGTCCGTGCCGTCGGTCATGCGGTTAAACATTACGGCGTCGCAGGTTTTGAGCTTATCAACGACAAGGCTTCTCATGTTCGCATTGTATGACGGATAAGTCTGAGAATCTGCAAACGTGATCTCCTGAACCGCCGCCCAATCATTGGGGAATGCTCTGAAAAGATCGTCAATCTGCCACATTCCGTTGTACTCAATGATAACGCGCTTGGCACCGCATCTCTTGCGCGCGGCTTCAAGCCGATCCGGAGTAAGACGGTCGATACTTTCAATATCCATCCGCGTTATGCAGTCATTTGCGAACGCCGAGAAGTCGTAATCCTCTTCCCCCTCTTCGCAGACAACAAGCAAGGTGGGAACTCCGTCATTGAAGCGCTCATCCTCAAGCGATCCCTGTATAAAGGTTGTTTTCCCGGAATCGAGGAATCCGGTAAAAATGAATACCGGGATATCAGTTCTCTCCATATGTTACACCCCGAAAGCCTGAGCAAGCTTTTCCTCGTTGAGCGAGGAGCCGATCACGCACAGTTTGCCCGTAACATCGGCAGCACCCGTGCGTACATCCGCCTCGCCGGGAACATAGTCAAAGTATATCCACTCGCCGTCCGTACCCTCTACGATACCCTTCGCACGAAGGATCGCTCCGAAATCATTCGTTTCGGTAAAACCGTCGAGGATCGCCTTTATCTCATCGGAAGAATACTTCTTCGCGGTATTCACGCCCCAGCTTGTGAACACCTCGTCCGCATGATGATGGTGGTGATGACCGTGGCCGTGCCCACAGCAGCAGTCGTGGTCGTGATGATGTTCGTGCTCATCGTGATCATGATCGTCGTCATGGTCATGGTCGTGATGGCAGTGATCATGATCGTGGTCATGATGTTCATGCTCGTCGTGATCGTGATCTTCATCATGGTCGTGGCCGCAGCAGTGATCGTGATCATGATGATGCTCGTCCTCGCCGTGATGATGTCCGCACTCGGGGCATATTTCCTCCTCCGAAAGGAGCTCCTCCGCAAAATGATCGCCGTTCTCCATGGCCTCGAGGATCTTCTTTCCGTCGAGCTTGTCCCACGGAGTCGTAACAACGATAGCCTTTCCGTTATGCTCACGGATAAGCGAAAGCGCAGTGTCGAGCTTTTCGGGAGCGATCGTGGAAGTTCTGCTGAGAATTATCGCTCCGGCGTTCTCGATCTGGTTGTCGTAGAATTCACCGAAGTTTTTCATATAGATGCGGCACTTGGTCGCATCTGCCACGACAATCCGTGAATTGATGCGGACGCTGTCGGACTCAAGCGGCAGAACCGCACGGACTACGTCGCTGAGCTTTCCGACTCCCGAAGGCTCGATCACGATTCTGTCCGGACCGTACTCCTTGAGAACTTTTTTGAGAGCTTCGCTGAAATCTCCCACAAGGCTGCAGCAGATGCAGCCGGAGTTCATCTCCGTAACCTCAATTCCGGCATCCTTCATAAAGCCGCCGTCGATACCGATCTCACCGAATTCGTTTTCGATGAGCACTACCTTTTCGCCGGCATATGCCTCGCCGACAAGCTTCTTGATAAGTGTCGTCTTTCCTGCTCCGAGAAATCCGGAGATAATATCGATTTTTGTCATTTAATACGCCTTCTTTTTTATTTTGTAATAGTGACACGTCCCGCAACCGGTACTGCAAACCGGTTAAGCGTTCCGTTATCGGTAATTTTGACTGTGCTGTCCGAAAGGACATCTCCGGTACAGCTTTCGACCTTTGCGCGGTATTCGCCCGCGGGGAAATCCACGGTGATGCCATCGCATCCCGAACCGTTCACGAAAACCGTCTCGCCGTGATCGGATTCGGGATATTTCATTATGATATTATTCGCAAAAGAAACCGCAATATAACAGCCGTCGTCCTCGGCGGATGCCTGAGAATAGAGAAGCTCCGGATTTTCAGCGCGGAATTTGCCGAACAGAAGCGTCGAACGGTGAGCCTTCCAAAATTCAAGCCAGCTTTTCATCATCACATTGTGAGACTCGGGAAGAAGGTACGGTCTTACCGAGATCTGCGGAACCGCGAACATCGTTGAAACGAGCTGAAGCGCAGCCGCCTCTGCGGTATCCGCAGGATTCCACGTCAGCATATCAGCATGTGCGGGTGAGCTTCCGAGGGTAAGTCTGAGATCGATCGTGCGGACCTTATTCGCAAGAGTGTCGTTTGCGCAGTCCGCCGCGCGGAACATATTGCCGTACTTATGCATGAGCGGTCCTATGTATGCCTGTCTGAACTCTATGCAGATATTCGGCTTCAGCGCGATAAGACGGGATTTTATATCGGTCATGAGGCGGTCAACCGCATCAGGCACCGAAACGAAATCCTTTCCGGGTGCGGCGTCGGGATTCTCCGTGCCCGGCTGGCGGAAGCTGTCGATAAAGTCAAGCTTGAAGCCGTCGAGATCCCACTCCTTCACCGCGTTCTCATAAGTCGAAATGAGATATTCGCGCACATCCGAATAACGCGGGTCAAAGATTGCGGTATCGCCGCCGTCGCTTAAATATTTGCCCTTGAATCTCTCATACGCGAGGCTGTCGTGTCCGACGAACGGAACGCTGTACCAAAGGAAATACTTCATTCCCATGTCATGGACGCGCTTCACATGCTCGCGCATATCGGGGATTTTCTTTTTGCAGACTTCCCAATCTCCGCAGAATCTGTACGAACGTGCGCTGTCCTCCATCTGCCATCCGTCGTCAACTATGACGGATGAGAAGCCGAGCGGCTCGCACGATGCGAGAACCTTTTCGATCTCCTCTGCATCCACCATCTGGTGGAAGCTGTACCATGTCGAATAAACGGGGCTTATGCACTCGTCGGGCACGCCCATGGGCGTGTACTCGGGCATCGACTCCCACCACTTTACCACATCGGAGATCGCGTCCTCATAGCGCACGTCGCGCATATCTATGCGGACATCGGCGCTGTAGCTGCGGAGAGAAGCAATATCCGCGTCGAAGAATACGATTTCGCAGAGATATCTTGAATCCTCCTCACGGAGCGCGGTTCTGTATTTTATGACATTTACCGCATCGGAGCAGGCAAAGGTCTGACGGCTTTTCCCCGACGAGGAAAACATAACCGAAAGAGGTGCCGACGCAGTTGCACTTGAGGCATCGTGTCCGCTCCAGACGCACGGTATCTGACGGTTCACGCCGGACGAGGGAGTCCATATGCCCTGCACATCGACGTGCGGAATCTCCCAATAAAGTGTTATCTTCGGTGGAACGATCTCCGACGCACTCTCGAAGGCGAGGTGCACCGTGTCGATACCGCCGTCGCTCACGATGTCAGCACGGATATCGTAAGCCCCGTCGGCTGCGCTGATTTTATAGTCATTCTGACCGTGTAAAAGCTTTTCCATCTCAAATTTATCCTTTTCTTACTCTGATCTTGAAAATCAGTTTTTTCACATTGTCCGACTTCCATTTTACGCCGGGTCGGTGAACATCGTCCGGCTCAAATATCGCAAAGGCTCCCGCCGTGAGGTAAAGCGACGCGAAAGATCCCGTTGTTCTTCCGCCTCCGGCGCAGTCTGCTTCGGTGCTGTACTCCGCCTGATCCGCGGTTTCGCCGAGCGGAATCCAATCTATCTCCTCGTCTCCCGACACTACATACTGCAGATCGGAATATTCCCTGTGCGCTTCGAATCCTCCCGCCTCTCCGGGCGCGTACGCCACTACGTTTACGAAAACATTTCCGTTTATTTCGTATCTTCCCGGCGCAAGCGTTTCCGGATCGTTCTCAAGCAGAAAAGCGCGCACCGCGCCGAGCTCCGGCTCATACGATTCATATTTTCCGAGATTCTCTATTCTGTCGGCAATCACTTATCTATCCTCCGTAAATCTAAAATCAAACTCCGTATAATCCATGCCCGACACGATATAATGCGCGCAAAGCTCTATTCCGTGTCCGCGCAGCCTTTCGGAAAGAGTACGGCTTATCACCCTGTCCTCGGCGGACGGGATCATTCTTCCGTCGCTGTGGTTGTGGGCTATTATCATCTTCGGAAAGCCCGACGAAAGTGCAAATTCCTCCGCGGCGAGCGTCACGGACTGCGGCTTCAGCTCTATTCCCGAATTCACGGTAAATACTTTTTTTAGAAACATCTCGCTGTCAAGCGCGAGAAGGCACGAGGTCTGCCGCGGCTTTCCCGAAAACCAATGAACAAGATATTCTCCGATTCTTTCCCTCTCGGTAAACGGTCGTTCGGAAAGCGCATCGAGCATACAGCGTCTGCCCGTTTCACGGACAAGCGCGAGATATTCGGCGCTCGATTTCCCAATCCCTTCCACTGTCTGCAATTCCTCGACGGAAGCCGAGAAAACTCCCGAAAGAGACCCGAATTTCGAAATAAGCCTGTGTGCTGCCGGATTCGTATCGCGTCTCGGGATCGCATAAAACAGGAGAAGCTCGAGAACGTTATGGTCTTCAAATGAATCAAGCCCGTTTTCCTCATAGCGTTTTCTCAGGCGGCTGCGGTGATCTTTATGAAGCTGCTCTTTTTTCTCCTCCATACGCTCCTCCGAAATGTCATTATAATATCGTAACATATTACGCCCGCCCTGTCAATTTCATCGGCGAAAAAATTTTCAAATTCACATATTTTACATCTATCTGTTGATAAATCGAAAATAATATGATATCATCATATCTACCGAAATAAATAATAAAAGAGGTCTGATATGTCAATACCTGTTCCTGAGAAAAGAATAGCCGAATTCGAAAACCGAGGCTTCGGAATGTTCATCCACTGGGGGCTTTATTCCCAGCTCGCACGCGGAGAGTGGGCGATGGATCTTCTCCATATCCCTAAAGACGAATACGAGAAGCTTGCCGACACCTTCACCGCTGAAAACTTCGATGCCCGCAAGATCGCCGCACTCGCAAAGCGCGCCGGAATGAAGTACATCACTCTCACCACGCGCCATCACGACGGCTTCTCCCTTTACGATACCTGCGGGCTGTCCGACTACGACGCTCCCCACTCCGCCGCGGGACGCGACCTTATAAAGGAATTCGTCGAGGCATGCCGTGCCGAGGACATCCTTCCGATGTTCTATCACACGACCCTTGATTGGCACGTTGATTCCTTCAACAACGATTTCCCCGCATATCTTCAGTATCTGCGCGATTCCGTAGAGATCCTCTGCTCAAATTACGGCAAGATCGGCGGACTGTGGTTCGACGGAAACTGGAGCAAGCAGGACGCGGATTGGGAGGAAGACAAGCTTTACGAGGTGATCCGCCGCCATCAGCCCGATGCGATAATCGTAAACAATACGGGGCTGAACGCGCAGGGACACGCCGGAAACATCGAGCTTGACAGCGTGACCTTCGAGCAGGGACGCCCCGAGCCGATGAACCGCGAGGGCATGCCGAAATATCTCGCCGCCGAGATGTGCCAAACGATGAACGATCATTGGGGCTGCGGCGGAGACGATTTCAACTACAAATCCCTGCCAGAGCTTATAGAAACGCTCTGCGCCTGCCGCAAGGTCGGTGCGAACTACCTTCTCAACGTCGGCCCCGACGGAAGCGGTGCGATAACGCAGATGCAGGAGGCTCTCCTCTGCGGAATCGGCAGCTGGATCGGATGCACCGGAGATGCTTTCTACGAAGCGAAGCCATGCGGTGTCCACGGTGTCGGCAAGGATTTCATGCTTCGCCGCGGCGACCGCTGCTACGCTTACATACACGGTCTTACTATCCAGGGCGACGCAAGCGTTACCGTTGAGAAGGCGAATACCGGCTGGAAGAACTTCAACGGTGTCGATGCAAAGATAAAGAGCGTCCGCTGGACCGACAACGGCGAAGAGCTCCGCTTTGAGCAGGACGGCTCCGACGCGCGCATCTTCGCAACCGGATTCCCCTACGGCACAAGCCTTGTCGTGCGTGTTGCCGAGATCGAGACCTGCTGAAGCACGATCAATATCAAACGCCGTTCGGAACAAAGGCTGTTTCCGGACGGCGTTTTTTCATTTTAACGGATTTCGGAAACCGTCAGTCGATTATTCCGAAGCCGCGCAGCTTTTCAAAAAATTCCGCTGTATCGGACCGCGCGGTGTCCTCGTCGATATCGTATTCCCGAAGCACAGCCGATACCGCCTCTTCCTCGCTCCCGAGCTCCGGAAGCATATCCCAGATGAAGGCTCCGAGCTCGTTCAGAATGAACAGCCCGTTATTCTCCATAACCGTCTTTCCGACGGGAACAAGCACGGTGTCTCCGGCGATATCCCTTTTTATGAGTTCCTTTTTTATTTCCATCGATCATCTCTCCCGATCTGTATTTTCGTGTATGTCCGCGACGGTCAGCCGATATATCTCGTCGGTCATGCGGCAAACGTATTCCGGAACGGCGTCGAAGCTTCCCTTCTCGGACATGCATACCGCCGCGCACACGCTGCACATCTCCTTTTTCGGACATGACGAGCATTTTGCGGGCAGTCGTATCGCCGCAGTCGACCGCCGAATCGTATCCCACGCCTTATCAAAGCCTTCGCTGAGCACGTCAACCGAAGGATACGGAAACATTCCGCACGGAAGCATTTTGCCGTCCCACGTCAGCCAGAAGCTCGTGCTTCCGGCGCGGCACAGCACGCCCTCGGCGGAGGGATCGACGGGACAGTCCTCACGGATCGAGACTCCCTTTTTCATGTTTTCGGCACGCTTTGCGAATTCCTCATCCGTAAGACGCAGCCTGTCGTACTCGACAAAGCACTCTGCCGCCTCCTCGGGGCTCATGCGCTCACCGCCGTTACCTTCTATGCGGATCGGCGGATACATATACGATGACATTTTCACATGCACGTCGATATCGCGCGAAATGCGAAATATCCGTTCGAGGTCTCCGCGATTGTACGGCGTGATCGACACGTTCAGCCTTACGTCGATACCGCGCCGCTTTATCTCGCGGATGTTCTCCGTCACCCGCTCAAATGCGGAATTTCCGCACATACGGCAGTAAGTGTCCTCGCTCCCGCCGTAAAGCGTTATATTAATTCTGCACGGCGGATCCTCGGCGAGTCGGTCGAGGATCTCTCCCCTGATCAGCGAACCGTTTGAGTTTATCGAGATCAGCAGTCCGAGCTTTTTCATACCGTCGTATATCTCGAAAAAGTCACGGCGTACAAACGGCTCGCCGCCTGTCAGAAGCGCGAATATCATTCCTCGGTCGCGCGCCGCCTCCGCAATTGAAAGAAGCTGCGAAGCGCTCAGCTCGCCCGACGAATCCGCGTCCGGACGATGGACGTAGCACATCGGGCAATTAAAATTGCAGCGCGATGTGATCTCGAAATTTCCCGCGATCGGCAGGCCGAGTTTTCTCCCTTTTGAATGAAAATACGTTGCGGAATACGGTTCCGATCCGGGCATATCGTTTTTTCCTTTCTCCAAAGCCGCATGTTTCGGCTCATATATTCTCTCGGATTAAGAGGCGGTGTCAGTCAAGCGTAAAAGCGGCGGCATCCTTCTGTTAAGCGACATCACCCTGTCTGCTAAGCGCGTCACCTGCAAACGCCGACAACGCGGTCAGCGTGCTCCGTAAAGCTCGCCGTAAAGCGCATCGACCGCCTTTTCGTCCGGCGTACACCTCAGTCTGTATACGGGCGTTTGCGCGGCGATCGCCTCCGCTGTCGAATAGGCTTTTTCAAGCTCCGCGCGGTTCCATGTGTTGACGCAGCAGCCCTCCCATATACGGCAGAAGGCTTGTGCGCCCCTTATCCGCTCGAGCGTGACGGTCGGCGCCTGTTCGAGATAAACTATCGCTCTGAGCGGGAGATTTACGTTCTTGCTTATCCCCGAGCTTCCCGAAAACGGAAGTGAGCACACGCGCGAGATGCCGCCCGTGCTTTTTATCATCGAACGGTCGCCGTTTATCACGTCGGCTCCGCGCCATTCCCGCCAAAGCTCCGCCTGTGTGGACTTTCCGGTGCCCGACGGCGCGGTGAACAGTATTCCCTCGTTTCGGAATCCGATATACGCCGAATGGAATATGATTCCGCCCGCGTTCACTGCAAGCCGCTCCGCCGAGACGGAATTCAGGATGAGGGACGGCGAAAGTTTGGAGCAGAATGACGACTTTACGGTGACGCGAACCGTACTTCCTTCTTTGCGGGTGCAGATATACGCTCCGTCGAGCGAGTTCGCGACCGCGCCTATGTAACGCACCGTGTTCTCGCCCTCGCCGAATTCCGCGATATCCGGGCGGGACACCGTCGGCGTGCCGCACGGATCGGGAAGGCTGTCCGATATTTCATACTCATACCGAACGACACCGCCGCTCACCGACGCGAGCGTGAACGGTGCAAGCACGCCGTCGTCTCCGTACATGATTTTTTCATCTGCGGCAATACACACGGCAGTGTCCGCAACAGTGTAATACTTTTCGATAATCACTCAGCCGATCCCCGCAAAAACCGCTTCGGTCGCACCGGAGGTGCAGTGCGGTGCCGAAACCGACACGCTTTTACCCGCATCTATACTGACATCAGCCGATACCCTGTACGTTATTCCGCCGTAAAACATGTCGCCGCGGACGTTTTTGTAATACAGAACGACCGTTGCGTCGAGGCGCTCGCCCGACACGTTTTTTATGTGTATCTCCCCGTCGGCGCAGCTCAGCTCGATCCGATCGGAATTAAGCGTCGGCTCCGTTGTGAAAAACGCACTCCGCGTCATACGCGCGCCGTCCGTGTCTATCCCGTCGGTGTATTTTGCGCGCGAGGCTTCAAGCAGCAGCGCCGTTCTGCCCGGTGCAAGAGTGGTCACGGTGAACTGTGCGCCGTCTGCGCCGGGAAGGGTGAGTGTCCCGTATTGGAGCGTCCTTTCGGCGGTATTCTTCACGGTCACGGCAAGGACTCCTTCAAGCTTATCGTCGCTTCCGTCCTCGACAAACGCACCGTCGACCGAAGTTATTCCGGTAAGGACGATCCCGTCCCCGAGATCGACGGAAAGCGCGGGCGCGTCGTCCCCGTTTCCGCCGTTCTCACCGCTGTCCGGAGTTTTCGTGCTGTCGGAGGTATCGGACGAATCCCCGGAGGGTGCGGGCGTTTTCGAACCGTCGGTGCTGCCCCGTGTGATGTCCGCATAATCCGCAGAATCGGCGGACGAATCGATCTGCGAAACGCCGCCCGTGCCGATTTGCGAATCCGGCGCGGAAGTGCCTTCTCTCCCGGCGAAAAGCGAAATAATCTCCGTGATCAGAATAAGCGCCGCAGCCGCCGACACGGCAATTGCAATCCTCAAACGGGGGCTGATATTCTTTTGGTTTCCGTCTTTCATCTCGGTCCTCCGCATTGTTAAGTATCTGCAGCCGCCCCCGGCGGTCATTCTTTCAATTAACAAACTGTCCGCAAACCTTGATTTGCGGACAGTTTATCAGATTTTAGGAATTGAAGAGTGCTTGATCCTCTGTAGGCGCGTGATAGCAATAAATATCATCGTTGGGGTCTACCTTGTCTGTGCAAACACTCATAGAGTTGCTGAAAAGAATCTTAGGTCCCATATGCAATGCACAAACATCCTTGGTCGGCAAGGCAGCGGGTTTTCCGCATCCTGCGGCGATGCTGGTCGTAAGCGTAAAGCTGTCAAACATGATTTCGGGTTTTGAGTATATCTTTTTCATAAAAACACGTCCTTCCTTATCTGAACCAACGATCGGAGAGTTTCTTGAAAATATCCTCAAGGATACCGGAAATCTCGATTTTTTCGGTTACGGTTACGGTTTCGGTGATCGTTTCGGATGCAATTCCGTCTGCGTTTGCCGCAACAACGTCAAGCCTGAGTTCGCCGACCTTCGATGCCCTAACGTCAGCCGTCCAAGCCAAACGTTCTCCGCGCACGGTAAGCATCCTGCGCATTGCGATTCCGTTGACGGTTACTGCCGCGACGTCCGCGGAGGTCTTGACCGTGACGGTCACATATCCGCCTTCTCTTACGCTGCTTCTGTTTACACTGACTGCCATGTACTCGGGCGTAAATACTTCGGGATCGTTGAGAATTGCGTTAAGATTAGCCACTGCCTTATCGGCAATTGCTCTGTTCACGGCAAAGAGAGCCCGTGTCGAAGCACCGTTCGGATCGCTCTTATACGTCGTCTTTATGTTCGTGATCGAGAGAATCGCATCGTCGGATCCCGTATTCGTCACGATCACATGTCCGCTCGTCGGGATCGCGTAATAGAGTTCGGTGGAAGAAGTTATCTTGCGAGTTACAATCTGTCCGGTTGCTGCATCGGGCATTGAAACGGTAACTTCCCTGCCGTTTGCACTGCTAAGTGCAAGCTCGATCTTGCTTACGTTATCATCAGCGTTTACGTAAAACGCGATCGCATGACCCTTTGCGAGGTAAAGCTCGTTCTTCGGTCCGTATATATTGTAATTGTCAATATCTCCGTTTGCACTGTCACCGTCGATGAAGATGACGCCGGGAGTATCCTTATCAGACTCGATTTTACCGGCACTGATCACCAGATCACGGAGTTCCTCAAACTTAGGCCAGCCTTCGCCGTCCTGAGCGTAGTAGGTGTTTCCGATGTCACCGAGCGGATTGTAAATGCGAACCGCGTCGATGTAGAGCTCATAGTTACCTCTATTCTGATGATCAAAGAAAGAATTGTAGGCTGCCGTAATCTCAACGGTGTACTCACCGTACGGGAGATTATCGACCTTGACTCCCGGAATCTGATGCAGTGCACCGACGGCATCGGAATCAACAATCCACTTTCCGGTTTCATCCTTTGTATGTCCGTAGTAGGTATCGACGAGAATATTTCTCGAATAACCGTTTGCGTTTGTGATCGAAACAACAAGTGTTCCGGTCGTCGATCCCGTAAGGTTTATGAGATCAAAGCCCGTGCCCTTGAAGCTGAATGTTGCGGTTGCGTACTCGCCGGTTGTGAGCGTAACCTTATGCACGCCGCCGTTCGAGTACGTGCTGCTGTTGTTCGCATAAGCATCGTCGTAGCCGTAAACGGTACTTGTATTGCCGAGCTTCTGAACCGCCTGAACAGCCGCGACGTCGTCTGCGCCTAATTTCTCCCATTTTTCATCGAATGTGATAAAGCTGTCATTATCCTCGTAGTAAACGATCGACGCGGGGATAATCGAGATCTTAAATCCGGCGGTGCCGGTTTGCCCGTTTCTTTTTCCTGTTATATTTACCGTAAGTATTTCGATTTCGTCAAGCATTTCGGTAAGGGTATAGGTAAATGTCTTGGCAGAGATATCGAAGGTGCTTTTGCCATGCACGGCACCTTTTATCGCAATATCGGTAACCTCAACATCTGACAGACTCTGATTAATATCTGTCAGAGAAACCGTAAGAGGCAATCCAAAGTCGATAACAAACGTTGCTTCGTTGTCAATGTAGTAAAGGAATACCTCTTTTCCCGTACTGTCGCGATTTACCTCTACAAGCTTAAAGGTTGTATATCTGTACTGCGCCGCAATCTCCGGAATCTCCTTAAGATCGCCGTTTACGGTCTGAGTTTTTCCGTTAATGTTTGTTACGGTATTGTTTATTAAGCCATAATCTGCAGGATTATCGTTCGCCTTTGCAAACCCCGCATCAAACACGGTGCCCGAGCTTACGGAAATGTTATAGCCGTAAAATTCAGTCTCCGTATTGCCGCTGCGCTCAATGTAGTGAACCGCAAGCGAATCGGGGGTTGCTTTCGCACGGACATAATAGGTGACAAGCAGACCCTGGTACTGATAAATCTTTACACTTTCAAGGAAAGGCTCTCCGCCGTACGTTATGCCGGACAGCATGGCAAGATCGGAATTTTCCGCATCGTTTTCCGTCTTTGCCCACGCGATCTTCTCGGTGCCGCCGTAGATGTAGCTGCTCGGAACAGAACCTTTGGTAATATACGTCGTGTGACTGTCGCTGCTCGGAGTAACGGTTATCATGTAGACTTCGTATTCGGAAGTCTCAACACCGGCAATTCCGTAAACAGTGCGGTAGTATGTACCGTCGGTATCCTCTACGATATAACCGTTGCCGAGAGGAACGCTCTGATTGGTCGGGCAGTCAAAGCCCACCGTTTTCCCGGAAACCGGGAACGAATCCGGAGTACGGTCACCGGTTTCATACTTGACGGCAAAATCAAGCAGGCACTGATTTGCGCGGTAAGTAATCGGGCCCCAGTCAACGATTTCGGTACGGACCTCATCGGTTATCTCGGTTTTCTGACGATACCAGATATTCACCTGGTTTTTTGCGGGATTGTCGGCAGCGGCGCTCACATCGGAAATATTCACCCATTCGATGCCGTCCGCGGAATAAGCCCAGCTGTGATCCCAATAGCGGATATATGTAAATTGAATTCCTTTATGTGAATTGTTAGTCCAGCCGTCGGTTGACTGAGAAACATCCGCCGAGTGATAAGCGCTTTTCCAATAAGTTACGTCGTATGTTTTGCCGTCCCAGCTTGTTGCCTTGCCGTCCGGAGACGGAAGGATGCCGCTCAGCTCAATACCGTTTTCGCTGTAAACACCGCCGTAAGTAGCTTTGAGTGTATATGTGGAACGTCGGTTGCCGGCGTCGTCGGTATAGGTGAACTCGGAGGGAGTACCGTCGCTCCACCCCGTCGGAACAACTCCGGTATTTGTGATCCAAAGATTTATCGGAAGCAAAACATCCTGAAGCTGCTCCTCCGTTACCGTAATAATATATTTAACGCCGTCGATAACAACGAAGGTTGTTCCGGCTTTCTTTCCGGTAAAGGTGAGTGTGGTTTTGTCAACCGGATCGGTTGTGACGGTTCCGGCTGCCGGCATTCTGATAAATGTACCGTCCGTATAACTGCCCCATTCAATTTCCGCCAACTGCCACCAATTATTCTTTGCTTCGGTTATTTCAATTTTTATGTAGCGTACTTTGCCGACATTGCCTTCTAATTTGAAAACTTCGGGAGTAGACGTGCCTGTATATTTTCCGATCTCCTTCCAACTGCTTCCGTCAAGCGAGACTTTTACCTGAGCATTAGTACATATATCATAAGCATGGTCAGTCGAAGTCAATCTAACTGCTTCAAACGGAATTGCCGCACCAAGATCAACCTGTACATAAGCACCTTTTGTTTGTGCGCCGTTAGACCAATAGAATGACGATGTGTTTCCGTCTATCAGATTGGACGCACTATTATTACCGTATGCACCAATACTTGCCGTTGCGGAAGCTTGATATGATATCGTATCACCTGCGACGCTTTCGCAAGAAGCCTTTACCGTCGCGACAGTTTCATCATCCGTCGTGTACGTTCCGCTGAGGTTCTTTCCGGTTATGGTAACGGTTTCCGTTTGTCCCTCCACAACCGTAATCATTTTGTCGGGAACACCGGTTTCATTAACGGTTACGGAAATCGACTTGCTCTGCGTCCTATCCGACAGGCTCGTTGCGGTAAGCTCGGCAGTGCCGACTCCGACGGCACTTGCGGTAACGGCTGTTCCGTCAGCGGAAAGTGCTCTTGCTTTTGCGGAAAGCGATATGACCTTATCGTTTGAGCTGGTCCACTCCGCCTCATCCGTTGCGGAGAGATCATATGATTCGCCGAGTTTCATCACAAACTGCGAATCGACATAATTTATTGCGGAAAAATCCACGGAAAATGCAGGAGTGGTATTCTTGGTAAAATATGTCGGGTTAGCGTCCGCCATTGCCGCGATAAGCTCCTGAACATCCGCAAGAGCTACATCAACGCTCGGCGTATCGCACCAAACCGCAAACATCGCACCGACATTTGTCGAGCCGACCGGAATTTCGGTGTATGTTGTGCTTGTCGAGTTATATCCGCTCTTTATATTCTGATACTTTGTTACATCAAACTTACTGAAGTTGGAAAGAACGGTCGACTTGCCGTATTCGTCGGCTTTGCTCGGAACGTAATACCACTTCTGATTGGTATTTATCATCTTGTATCCGGCATTTTTAATAGCATCCGGAGTATTGTATTCGCTTCCGTTCCACTGATTAGACCAATAGCACACCTGAACAGTCTTATACAGATTGCAGTCCGATCGTTTATTGTAGCATACGAAATCATTGAAGCAGCGCGCAATCATGCCCTCAGCTTCGATAATTCCGGCGCAGTCGTTCATATAAGCGATAAGCTGATCATACGTAACCGTTGCCACACCCGATTCAATATAAGGATTGCGTATTCCCTGTCCGTACTCATCGGCTCCGAAATTGAAAAATTTAGTCGTGCTGTTTAAGGCAAACCAATCGACATAAAGTTTGAGCAATGCCTTGCCGAAGCCGACAGCATCCGAATTGTTCAGGTTGAGAGAGCCTTCCGAGCCCGTCAGCTTATACTGTGAAAACAGAAAGCTTGAAAGGAGCGCATCCATATGTCCGGGCATGTTGAGAAGCGGAACTATCTCAATTTTTTTACTTTGAGCATAGGAGATAATCTCCTTCATTTCCGTCTCGTTCAAGGAATTCCCGTTCGGGTCATTGTAAAAGCTCTCGTTTCCTTCCTTGATGGCAGCTTTGACAGCGGCACTGTCATGAAGGGTAGATCCATCGACAACAATATCCATGTTGTCAAGAACAAAGCGCAGACCGCCGTTTCCGAAAGCTAATTCAAGCTGATTGAAGCCGTTTTCATACATTGTATCGATCACACCTTTTATGTAATCGACCGAAAAATATTTGCGCCCGCAGTCCAAATGTACCATACGGTACTGCAAAGCTGCCGCGTCCGCCGCCTGTGCCGTGAAGCTCAGCGCGCCGAAAGGCAGCATGCCTATAAACATGAGCACGGCAAGCAGTGCGGCAAACAGTCTTTTGCTTACGTTTGCTGTTTTCATAAGAAAGCCATCCCTTCTTTAATCCTTCAAAAGTTTAAATTATCCGCATTGCGGGATGTCGGTTTGCGCCTTCTCCCGCTATTCTATAAAGCCATCGATTTCATTTAATTTTATCACGTTTGAGCGCGAATTGCAATAGTTTCCACGCTTTTTTGCGTTTTGCGAAAAAAATTTTTTGTGCGATTTTTTGCCCTCGGAGATGTATTTTCCGTCAATTTGCGCGGAAATTCTTTTTTGCGTTTCTTCATATGCTTTTCTCTTGATTTCCTATTAACATTGTGATATAATAGGATTTAACGAAAGTGAGGGATTCAGGGTGCTTGTTTCTACAAAAGGAAGATATGCGCTGCGCGTTATGACGGAGCTTGCCTGTCATGCAAAGGACGAATTTGTCCCGCTGAAAACGATCGCACGGCAGCAGAACATATCCGAAAAATACCTTGAAAGCATTATCGGGGTCTTATCAAAGGCGGGAATAATCGACGGACTGCGCGGCAAGGGCGGCGGATACCGTCTGAATCGCGATGCGTCGGAATACTCGGTCGGCGAGATACTTCGGCTTACGGAGGGGAGTCTCGCTCCGGTGTCGTGTCTCGACTGCAAGCCGAACAAATGCGAACGCGCGGCAGAATGCCGCACGCTGCCGATGTGGGAGAAGCTCGACACGATAATCAGCGATTATCTCGACCATGTATCGATTGCCGATCTCCTCGATTCGTCCGCGATCGGCGATTTTCAAATCTGAAAAGCTACATTTCATTATATATACGCCGCGCGGCGGCGCACAGATCCACCGAAAGGAGCTTCCGTTCGGAAGCGGTATCAGAAAATGAAGATAACCGAAATAATAAGCGGCGATGCGCCTAGCCTGTCGTTTGAGGTGTTCCCTCCGAAAACGAGTGATAAATTCGAGAGCGTTATGGGCGCTGCCGCCGAGATCGCAAAGCTGAAGCCGAGCTACATGAGCGTAACCTACGGTGCGGGCGGCGGAACGTCCGAATATACGACCGCGATATGCGAAGCACTGAACGGCTTCGGCGTTACCGCTCTTGCGCATCTGACCTGCGTATCATCGAACAGGGGGCGCATCGAGAGCGAGCTTGAAAAGCTGCGCTCGCACGGGATCGGCAATATTCTCGCTCTGCGAGGGGACATTCCGGCGGGATTTGACCGTGAGAGTGCGCACTACCGCCACGCAAGCGAGCTGATGAAGGAGATCGCGGATTTCGGCGGATTCTGCATCGGCGGCGCATGCTATCCCGAGGGGCACCCGGAAAGTGCGAACAGTGCCGACGATATCGAGGGAATACAACGCAAGGTCGATGCGGGATGCGAATTTCTGACGACGCAGATGTTCTTCGACAACAATATTCTGTATAATTTTCTTTACCGGCTTTACCGCGCGGGGATCGACGTTCCGGTGGTGGCGGGAGTTATGCCGGTAACGAGCGCCGCGCAGATAAAGCGGCTGTGTTCGATCTCGTCATCGGCGCTTCCGCAGAGGTTCATACGGATCGTGGACCGCTACGGCGACGACAGCGCAGCGATGAAGCAGGCGGGGATCGCGTTTGCGACGGAGCAGATCATCGATCTGTACGCAAACGGGATCAATGCCGTTCATGTGTACTCGATGAACAAGCCGGACGTTGCGGCGGCGATCAAGGCAAATCTCTCGGAGATCGTAAAATGAGTGCGCTCGGTTATTTCTACGGAGAGATTCCCGAAGAGAAGCTCATGCTCGACGCAAACGAGGCGGCGGCACGTCTGTCGGTATCGCGCACATACACAAGCGACACCGTGGCGCACTGTGAAAAGGTGCTTCGCGCCGAGCTGGACTGCCGTTATTCGGGAGTTCTTCTTGAGGTGTCGTACCCAGCCGAGGAGGTCGTCGATCTCGGATTCGGCGGGATACACAGCCGCGATCTGTACAAAAATCTCGGCGGATGCGGCGAAGCGTTCGTATTCGCCGTAACGCTCGGATACGGAGTTGACCGTCTTCTCAGCCGGCTTTCCGTCATATCGGGTGCGGAATACTTCATCACGGACGCACTCGCGTCCGCGTTTGCCGAGGCGGCGTGCGACGGTGCCGAAGCCGAGATCTGCAAAGGGTGCGGCGGACGCGCGCGCTTCAGTCCGGGATACGGCGATCTGCCGCTCGAGATACAGCCGCAGATACTCGCGTCCGTTGGCGCGGCGCGTCGGCTGAACATAACGCTTGCGAAAAATCTGATGATGACGCCGTCGAAATCGGTAACGGCGATAAAGGGAAAATCGGATCCGGGCACGCGCTGACGGTGCGCGCCCGCACGGAGGAAAATCGGATGAAGGATTTAAGAAGCGATCTGCGTACAAAGCGGCTTTATTTTGACGGGGGTTTCGGAACCGTGCTCCAGGGGATGGGGCTGAAAAGCGGCGAAGCCCCGGAAATATGGAACATCACGCACCCCGACGAGGTGACGGGAGTTCACCGCGCGTACATCGAAGCCGGAAGCAATATAATAACGACGAACACGTTCGGCGTGAACCGCGACAAATACGAAAATTACGCGGAGCTTATCTCCGCCGCGCTCGGCTGCGCCGAAAAGGCGGTCGGCGGAAGCGAAGCGTATATCGCGCTCGACATCGGTCCCACCGGGCGGATGCTTGAGCCGCTCGGCGATCTTTCGTTTGAAGATGCGGTCTCGCTTTTCGCGGCGAACGTGCGCGCCGCCGCCGACCGCGCCGATCTCATAATAATCGAGACGATGAACGACTGCCTCGAAACGAAGGCGGCAGTTGTCGCGGCAAAGGAGAATTCGTCTCTGCCGATATTCGTAACGAACGTGTACGACAGAAGCGGCAAGCTGATGACCGGAGCCGATCCCGCCGCGATGACCGCGATGCTCGAGGGGCTCGGCGTCGATGCGATAGGAATGAACTGCTCGTTCGGTCCCGACGTTATGCTTGAAATAATCGATCGGTTCACGGAAAACTCTTCCCTGCCGCTCATCGCAAATCCGAATGCCGGACTGCCCCAGGTGGAGGACGGAAAAACCGTATACGACATTTCCGCCGAAGAATTCGCCGATTACATGGTAAGGCTTGCGGAAAAGGGAGTTACCGTGCTCGGCGGATGCTGCGGCACGACGCCAGAATACATCGCCGCGACCGTAAGAAAAACGTCGTCAATACCGTTTCGCGCACCGATTGAAAAAAACAAAACCGTCGTTTCCTCGTACACGCATGCGGTCGAGGTCGCCGATTCGCCGATTCTGATCGGCGAGCGCATCAATCCGACGGGAAAGCCGAAGCTGAAGGAAGCTCTGCGGAGCGGGGATTTCAACTACATTCTGAACGAAGGCGTGCGTCAGAGCGAAGCCGGAGCGCATATTCTCGATGTGAACGTAGGTCTGCCCGAGATCGACGAAGCGGAAACGATGAAGAAAGCCGTGTCGGCGCTGCAGGCGGTGACAGATACGCCGCTCCAGCTTGATTCGTCAAGCCCCGCGGTGCTCGAACGTGCGATGAGGATATACAACGGAAAGGCGCTGATCAATTCCGTAAACGGCGAAGATGACAGCATGAACGCCGTATTCCCGCTCGTAAAGAAATACGGCGGCACGGTTATCGCGCTCACGATGGACAAATCGGGGATTCCCGAAAGCGCCGAAGCGCGCGCGGAGATCGCCGAGCGAATCGCACAGCGCGCCGCCGAATACGGCATAAAGAAGAAGGACATCATTGTCGATCCGCTTTGTCTGACCGTTTCTTCGGACAGCCGCAGTGCGCTCGTGACGCTTCACGCGCTGCGCCTTCTCCGTGAGCGCGGATTCAAGACAAGCCTCGGGGTATCGAACATATCCTTCGGGCTGCCCGAGCGTGAGAAGATCAACACGGCGTTTTTCGCCTGCGCGCTCGAAAACGGTCTCAACTGCGCGATAATGAATCCGTTTTCCGTGGGCATGACCGACACATACTACGCTTTCCGCGCGCTCCACGGAATGGACGCATCGTGCGCCGATTATATCGGGTACGCCGCATCGTCCGCTCCTGCGCCGAAGGCATCTCCGAACGCCGCATCAGGGGAAGCACCCGATCTCGAATACGCGGTCATAAACGGAATGCGCGACAGTGCCGTCGCCGCGTCACTCACGCTTCTTGAAACGGAAGCGCCGCTTGACATAATCAACAACCGCATCGTACCCGCTCTCGCAAAGGTGGGAAAGAGCTTTGAAGAAAAGCGCACATACCTTCCCCAGCTTCTCATGAGTGCGGAAAGCGCTTCCGCCGCGTTTGAGAAGATAAAAGAAAAGATGCCGCGCGGCGAAAGCTCCGACGGACGCGATGTAATTCTCGCCACGGTCAAGGGCGACATTCACGATATCGGGAAAAATATCGTCCGCGTTCTTCTCGAAAGCTACGGATTCAAGGTGTTTGATCTCGGGCGCGACGTCGATCCCGAGGAGGTCTGCCGCCGTGCCGCGGAAACGGGCTGCCGTCTCGTCGGGCTCAGCGCGCTTATGACGACTACCGTTCCCTCGATGGAGGAAACGATCCGCATGCTTCACGAAAGGTGTCCGGGCGTTACAGTAATCGTCGGCGGTGCGGTGCTGAACGAAGAATACGCCGAAATGATTCATGCCGACAAGTACTGCGAAGATGCAATGGACACCGTGCGCTTTGCTCAGTCATTCTATTCCGACAACGTCTGAGCGGCGGCGGGCGCGACTTTTTGAAGTCACATAATACGCCGACAGTCAAAATATGACCCGCAGCCGTCCCGTCATCAGACAGGACGGCTTTTTACTGTTATTTTCAACGAAAAATACCGCAAATTTTTTTGCATTTTTTCCCGAAAAGCAATTGACAAAGTGTCCGCTCCGTGATATAATCATATAAACCTACAGGAAAGGTGGGAAAGATATGCACGATCTCTTCCCGAAACTGATCCGTTTCAACTTCCGATTCGGTCGAATGTACCGCTGCCGGGGCACCCGGCTCTGTATCTGACTGTGCGGAGCCGCTCAACCGTACGCAATCCGATAAATAAAGTGAATGAAAGGATCATAAAAAATGAGCAACTATAAATTTGAAACCATACAGGTACACGCAGGTCAGGAAAAGCCGGATCCCGCCACGGACGCGCGCGCGGTACCGATATACGCAACGACCTCATATGTGTTCAAGGACAGCGCGCAGGCAGCAGGACGCTTCGGACTTACCGAATCGGGCAACATCTACACGCGCCTCATGAACCCCACCTCGTCGGTGTTCGAAGAGCGCATAGCCGCTCTCGAGGGTGGAGCCGCAGCGCTTGCGACGGCATCCGGATCGGCGGCGATTACATACGCCGTACAGAATATCGCCCGCGCCGGAGATCACATCGTATCCTCCTCGAACCTCTACGGCGGAACCTTCAACCTCTTCGAGCACACGCTCCGCGATCAGGGACTTGACGTTACGTTCGTCGATCCGTCCGATCCCGAGAATTTTGAAAAGGCGATCAAGGAAAACACCAAGCTTGTATATGCGGAGACGCTCGGAAATCCGAATTCCGACGTGATAGATATCGAGGCGATCGCCGCTGTTGCCCACCGTCACGGAATCCCGCTGATCGTGGACAACACCTTTGCGACTCCGTACTGCCTCCGTCCGATCGAGCACGGTGCGGATATTGTCGTTCACTCCGCGACGAAATTCATAGGCGGTCACGGCACCGTAATGGGCGGAGTTGTTGTAGACTCCGGCAAATTCGACTGGGCGCAGAACGACAAGTTCCCCGGAATATCGGAGCCGAATCCCTCCTACCACGGTGTTGTTTTCTCCGAAGCATGCGGAAATCTCGCGTACATACTCAAGCTTCGCACCACGCTCATGAGAGATCAGGGTGCGACAATATCGCCGTTCAACTCGTTCCTGCTTCTCCAGGGACTCGAAACGCTCTCCCTCCGCGTCGAGCGACATGTCGAAAACGCACTGAAGGTCGTTGACTTCCTCAAGAATCATCCGCAGGTCGAAATGGTAAATCATCCCTCACTCGTCGGCGGAAAGCAGAAGGAGCTTTACGACAGATACTTCCCGAACGGCGCCGCGTCGATCTTCACCTTTGATATAAAGGGAGGCGCCGCCGAGGCCAAGAAATTCACCGAAAGCCTCGAGCTGTTTTCGCTTCTCGCCAACGTTGCGGACGTGAAGAGCCTCGTGATCCACCCCGCATCAACCACTCACTCCCAGCTCTCCGAAAGCGAGCTTCTCGAAGCCGGAATACGTCCGACCACGGTTCGTCTTTCGATCGGAACGGAGCACATTGACGACATTATCGCAGACCTTGAGCACGGTTTTGAAGCCGTAAAATAACAAATGTAAAGCGGGATTCCCGCATGAGCGCCGCACAGCGGCAGAACGGAGACTTATCATGTCTGAAAAAATATATACCTCGGCAGATCAGCTCATAGGAGGCACTCCTCTTCTCGAGCTCACACATATCGAAAAGAAGCTTTCGCTTGAAGCGAGAATCCTTGCAAAGCTTGAATACTTCAATCCCGCCGGCTCGGTCAAGGACCGTATCGCAAAGGCGATGATCGACGATGCGGAAGCGAAAGGACTCCTGAACAAGGATTCCGTTATCATCGAGCCGACAAGCGGCAACACGGGAATCGGTCTTGCGTCGGTCGCCGCGGCGCGCGGGTACAGGATCATCATCGTCATGCCCGAAACCATGTCGGTTGAGCGCCGCCAGCTCATGAAGGCATACGGCGCAGAGCTTGTGCTCACGGACGGAACCAAGGGAATGAAGGGCGCGATTGCCAAAGCCGATGACCTTGCAAAGGAGATCCCGAACGCATTTATTCCCGGACAGTTCGTAAACCCGGCTAATCCCGCAGCTCACCGCGAGACCACCGGTCCCGAAATATGGAACGATACCGACGGCAAGGTTGACATATTCGTTGCCGGCGTCGGCACGGGCGGCACTGTCACAGGAGTCGGCGAGTATCTAAAGTCGAAAAATCCCGCAGTGAAGATCGTCGCCGTCGAGCCTGCATCCTCCGCGGTTCTTTCGACCGGAGTTGCGGGCGCTCACAAGATTCAGGGAATCGGCGCGGGGTTTGTTCCCGATGTGCTTGACACGTCGGTTTACGACGAGATCATCGCGGTAAGCAACGAAGACGCATTTGCAGACGGCAAGCGCGTCGGCAAGGAGGAAGGCGTTCTCGTCGGAATATCCTCCGGAGCCGCACTTCACGCCGCGATCGAGCTTGCGAAACGTCCCGAAAACAAGGGAAAGACCATCGTTGCGCTTCTCCCCGACACCGGAGACCGTTATCTCTCGACACCGCTCTTTGCCGACTGAACATCAGCCGCCCGGAAACCAAGGCGCGGCTCCGTAATCGCGCTTCCCCGCGGAATGCGATACCGCAGTATCGCCTGCGAATACCGCAAGTCCGGTATCGCCGCCGAATCAAAATCAAATACGGCATGCACAGGGGGCTGCCGCAAAGTGAGTTCTGCTCGCTTGCGGCAGCCTTTTTTGCATATCGTAAGCATTCCTTCGCGGAGCAAAAAATTTTTATAAAATTTTTGTTTTGCGTGCAACCTTCGGCAAAAAATTACGTCTATATAGGTGAAAGGAGATCATGAGATCACGAAAAAGGCATCAATTCCCACGGCAGACCGCGCGTCGCGGACGCTCCGGAGCAAAATGCAGCATGATCTGCCGCCGTCTGAAAAGTCCGATTTACCGCAAAGCAAACCGACCCCGGCGATTTTTGTAAAACTGTACGACAATATGTAAAATTACATTGTCAACGTTTTCTATGGTAATATTGTATCGAAGACAACAGTAGAAGGAAGGTGAAACCGATGCAGATTTGTTGATACGGTCTGAAAATAAAGCTGTGACCGAAAAGATACCGCTTATCCCCACATACGATTGTCAATCCAATTTTACAAAAAGGAGATAACAGTTTTGAAAAATCACAGTAAATCGAAAAAACATTCAGGATGTTAAGCATTTTCGTTACAATTCTCATGACTCTTCAACTTGTATGCGTAGGAACAACAGCAGAAGCAGAGATCGAAGCCGATGCGGCGGCGGAAATTATACCTGCCGAAGCGGATGTATTAGGTCCTCTCAGCATAAGCACTCAAAGCATTTCTGCGGGAACTACATACTTCCTGCGAAATGCAAAAAGCGGACTTTACCTCGATCTTCAGGCGAGCGGAGTTGTGAACGGAACACATTTTCAGCAGTATCCATACGGCGATCTCTCCGAAATGTTTCTTATCACAGCCTTGGGCGGTGATAAGTATCAGATCAGAACGACACTTACAAACGCCTCCGGCACTATGGTGATGGACGGTCGTTCAAACTGCGTCGCCGGAGCACAAGTCATTCTTTACACTTACAACAGCAGCTATACGGAACAGCAGTGGAAGATCGAAAGCAATACCGACGGATCGTACTGCATATCCCCGATGAAGAATACTTCCCTGAACCTCACCATTGAAAACGGCTCGACCGCAAGCCATGCCAAGGCAAAGCTTGCAGTAAAGAATTCAAGCGATCTGAGTCAGAGATGGTTTATCGAACCCTATGCAGGCACAAGCGGTGTCGGAAGTACCAATGCGAAATTTTTTATCCGCAACAAGGGCAGCGGAAAATACGTTGACCTATACCGTAATGCCGTTACGAGCGGAACGCATTTTCAGCAGTATCAGTTCGCGGATAATTCGTCGGCACGCGAAAAATTCTGGATCACATCCTTCAACAAGGGATATGTCCAAATTTCAACAACGGAAGCCTCAGGCGGCACCATGGTAATGGACGGAAGTCCGAACTGTGTTGCGGGGGCTCAGGTGATACTGAACGAAAACGACGGCACAACCGAGCAGTATTGGTATTTCAGGCGGAACGACGACGGTTCGTATTGGATCTCACCGTCAAAAAATGTTTATCTCAACCTTGCCGTCGAAAACTCATCAACGGCAAACAACGCAAAGCTGAAGCTTGAGTCAAGATCGACAGGCGACAATCAGAAATGGTATCTGGAACCTGTTGACGAAGCAAACTTTTACTTCAGATACATGTTTGCCAATGCCAATGAAAACAGCTATATTACCCTCGGCTCCGGATATAAAATGTACAGGGAAACATTGAATGATTGGCACTATGCTATCGACATAACCGGAAAAACTTCTTTTATCAGAGGAACGCCGATCTTCTCGCCGACATCGGGAACCGTGATTTATTCGCAACATAACCCAGAAAGCGGAAACTATGTCGTAATCGAAACCGACAAATGCGTGAAAGGCACGGGTAAAAAGGTAATACTTACCTTTGCACACATGATCGAAAAATCTCCGTTAGAGGTCGGTCAACGTGTACTCCCAAAAAAATTCATAGGGTATGTAGGAAGCACCGGAAATTCAAGCGGAGATCACCTCCATCACGCGGTTTTCAAAAGTCCTCCCGGCTCCAATACCATTTACGAAAGCCAAATCAACTGCATTAATCCTCAGAGATTTTATCCGAATGTACCTTTTGCCGGCGAAACCTCTACCGCACCATAACAGTAACCGCACTCAACAAATCGAAATATATGATATAAAGGAGTATCTCAGATGAAAAAAGTAATATATGTACTGACTGTGCTGCTCGTGATCGGTATTTTAGCGGGATGCAATTCAACAGATGTGCCGACGGTTCCGGAAACGGATAGCAATACGGCAGATACTTCCGTTGCCACCGACATCGGAAAGACCGCCGCTGCCGAGGTTGGCAGTAACTCCGCGCAGATAACGGAAAAAGCTCCCGAGACCGCCGCCGAAAGTAATACCGCAAGCGGTATAGGCGGAGTATTTAACTGTTACAGGGCAAAGTATTGCTTTGAATACGGTACGATTCCGTTTGAACTCGAAGATAACGGAGTCCTTGCACCCGGAGAAATCAAGCAATGGCTCATTACGGAGAGAGGATTTTCAGAGACTCTCAATTCGGTCGGCGCCGACAAATCCGATATTTTACTTGGGATAATAGAATATTTCAACATTCCAAAAGAAAAATTTCCAGTTGACAAGTTTCTCACTCAGGAGCGGGTTGACGCACTTTATTCAAAAGATAGAAGTAAAATCAATGAAGCTTTTGTCTCACCGCATGCAATATACAAAAACGGCGAGATATACTCTCCCGAATGGCTCGACACTCACACTCTCGAAGAAATCAACGCTGTCGGAATCACCCTGGAAGACATTGCGAAGAAAATTGAAACCGATTGGTATATAGATATGAATGATACCGAAAGATTTGAGTTTGTAAAGTTAACCGATATGGGAAAATTCGGCCTCAAAATGATGAAGCTCTGCGACGACAACGGCGTTCCTTACACCGTTCCGTCGACCAATTAAGTCAAGACCGCGCCCTTGCGGGCGCGGTCGAATAAAGCCGTAAAGGAGTATCTCAGATGAAAAAAGTAATATATGCGCTGACTGTGCTGCTCATGATCGGGATTTTAGCGGGATGCAATTCGACAGATGTACCCGCAGCTTCGGAGAAGGAAAGCAATACGGCAGATACTTCCGTTGACGTCGATATCGGAAAGACTACCGCTGCCGAAATCAGTACAGAAAAAGCGTTTCCGGGAGAATTGGAGAAGATAAGCGATCCAAAAGCTGCAATCTACAACAGGATGTTAAATACAATTGATTACTTCAATTCTTTATCCGCGAAAATGGAAACATCAATGCTGAATAATGAGATTGCAACAGTGGAATACAATACGAATATCAATTCGGGTGAATCATATCAGAAGGTATCCGTAGGTGAAAAGACAATGACCGAAGCTTACGGTCGGAATGACAGCATGATCAATGTAAATAATACTTCCGGACAGTATCTTGTCATGCGCGGACAAATGTTCGGCAGAGATGATGCACCGTACATTCCGTTAGATAAAAGAATCGTAACGGAAAACGATGGAATGCCTTGCTATTACTACAGAAAAAATATAACAAACTGCTCGTATGCATCATATTCAATATTCCCTCAGGAATTTACTTTCAGCTATCTGAAGGACTTTGAGCTGTGGGATATTACCGATGATAATGCGGATTATTTAGGCAGAAAATGCGTAAAGATAGAGGGCGTGCCGTCTTCATACATTGCGGAAAAGCATAATATCGATAATTTCACAATGATCGTTGATTCGCAAACAGGCATTCTGATGCAATTTACGGGGACAAAAGACGGGGAGATTTCCCGATATATGAAAATTACAGACATTTCTTTGGAAAGCAACTCCTCGATAAAGCATTTTAATGCAAATGAATACGGTTCGTTTGTCGAAGTAAAAGAATCTGCCGTTAATTGACGGTTCGGCAATTTTCACCGGAAGAGTTTCATTGATTCTTTTATAATCCTTGCCGTAAAGCGGCGTTTCCCGCGCCGTTCCGCCGATCGATCAGGATTCCGGCGGCAGCGCGGGCGATCCGCTCAATCAGAAATAACAAATCGAAGCAGACAAAAGCCGCCGACGGAAAATTCCGTCGGCGGCTTTTCGGTATCCGAAAAACGTTATTCTGCCGCGCTGTTTTTGAAAGTGCGCACTTTTCGGCGAAGCGTCAGACCCCTTTATTCCGCGATGCTCTCGCCGAGCGCACGGCAGGATGCGAGTGCGTCGTCATCCGGTGCCTCATTGCAGATCACGCTGTCGCACGCAAAGACCGCTCCGTCTCCGGTGCAGCGCTCCTCCCAGCTTCTCATCCACTCGCCGTCTCCCCAGCCGTAGGAACCGAAGAGCGCTATGCGCTTGCCGCCGAGCTTGCCTTCGCATGAAGCGAACATCGGCTCGAACTCGTCCTCCTCGAGAACCTCGGCGCCCATTGCGGGGCAGCCGAACGCCACTGCATCAAGCGCGTCGAGCATCGATGCGTCGAATTCATCCGCCGTAAACAGCGAGGCCTCCGCGCCCTTTGCCTTTGCACCTTCAACGACTGCGTTGGCCATGGCTTCCGTATTTCCGGTGCCGCTCCAATATATAACCGCTGCCTTACTCATAATAATCAAACCTTCCTTTTTTGTATTTCTTCAAACAGCTACTGTGAGCTGTTCAACAGACTTTCCTTTTTTCCACTGCTCAAGATACAGTGCGGCGCACTTCCGGTACCTTCCGAAGGTGGTCATCGCCTGCTGCGTATTCCCGTACACCTTCCAGCATCCGCTGCACTTGCATCCGGACGCGCCCTTTTCGATGAAGCCGCGCACATCCTCGGGAGGGTATCCGAGGAACAGCCCGATCTCATGCGGAAAGCTTTCTCCGCTCCGCATTCTCGATATCAGCGAAGCGATGCACCGTCCGGGAGCGGAACATCCGTATCCGCTTTTTTCGAGGATCTCCCTTGCAAGAGAATTGTCAAGATCGCGTTTCAGGCGCGACGGGCGGTAAACATACACCCATGCTTTACTTTCCGTGCGTTTTACGGGAATAACGCGAAGCCCCTTTGAAGCGAGCGTTCGGTTAAGCTCGCGGAGTCTGCGGCGAAACGCTTCGTCGCAGCCGACCTTAACCACAAACAGATTTCCCGTTTTCAGTCCCGCAAGAGTCGGTGCGCAGTGGCGCACGATAAGTTCGTCAGACATGGCTCAGCCTCACGAAGCATGCTCGTCGAGAATGTTTCTGAGCGCGGATATCGAGCTTGAATGAGAACGCGCGATAACGGTTTCACCGCCCTTTGTTTCGCTCAGTGCGCAATGGAGCATTTTATGCGACATCGTATTTGTAAAAAGCACAAGCAGATCGGGATTTCCGATCTTGTTTTTCAGGCTTCCCTGCATTTTCGGAAAAACCTTTGCACGGCACTTGTAGCTTGTGCACAGATCCTTATATTCTCTTACCATACATTCATTTCCGCCTATAATTACCACGCTCATATTCTCTTTTCACCTTTCTTTCGCTTTCTGTTTTTATTTTTACCCGTTTCGGGATTTTATTGCGTTATATAGGTTAGCATATGCTAACCGATGCGTTTTATGTAAACCGTTCCGAAGAACGGTTTACATTTTCGTGGGATCGTACGAAAATCTTATTTTCCGAAAATCCCGAGAAATCCTTTTTTCTCATACGGCTCGCGGCTGATCTGCAGCACGGTATACCCCGTTTTTCCGACGGCGTCCTTCAGCTCTTCATCGGAAATATCGTTTTCGGAAATAACGGTACACTCGCCCTTGGTGTGCGAGGATGTCACCTTCCTCACCCGAAACGCGCCCCGTATCGCTTCATTTACATGTGCTTCGCACATTCCGCACATCATTCCGTCTATTTTCATTGTTATCTTTGTCATTTCATTTTCATCCTTTACGGCTTGCGTTATTCGGCGCCCTTGAGGGCTTCGACCATATCGATCTTTTTATTCTTTGCCGCGATCATCACGCTGACCGCAAGCGACACGCCGAATGTAAGAATTATACTTACGGCGTACGTCAGCGGTCCGATGACCGTGCGCATTTCGTATTCGGAAGCAAGAAGCTTCATCAGAACGCTGAGGGTAAGGTAGCCGCCCGGCAAGCCGATCAGCACTCCGACAAAAGTGATCCACAGATTCTGGCTTATGAGAAGCTTCGCTATCTTTTTATCCTTGAAGCCGACGACCTTCAGCGTAGCCATCTCTCGGTAGCGCTCGGCGTAGCTCATCACGCCGAGATTGTAAAGCACGACCGTGCAGAGTATGACCGCCGCAAAGATAAGAACGAATATCATGAGATCCATGATCTCGGTAAACGTATCAAACGAATCGATAATAGCCTGCTTTGACTGCACGCTCTTTATTGCGCCGTCGGACGGAATCTCCGCTTTCTGCACCGGGGTATAAACCGAATCCACCGTGCGGGGGATTCCGAGGCTCTCGGCGTACTCATCGGTGATCACGATACTTTCGGATACCGATTGGATTATGCCGTTGACCTTCATCGAATATTTTTCGTCCGAGCCGTAAGGGCTTACGGTAAAGGTATCGCCCGCGGCAAGATCAAATTCATCCGCAATACGCATACATATGTAAGCGCCGTCGTTTTCAAGTGAGGTGTATCCTTTCTTCACCGAAGGGAAACGGACCGTATCGTGAGTTATTTTGTAAATATCGAGAGACAGCGCCTTTTCTTCAAGCTGTACGCTGACCGACGCGCTCGTATCTCCGCCGTACTTCTCGCAAAGAGCGCTGCGCTCTTCGTCCGTCGCGTCCTCGCTCAGACAGATGCGTGAAGCGTAATTTGTCGCGCCGTCATAATAAACATCGAGAAATTCGTTCATCGTGTCTCGCATACCGACCGATCCGACGACTATTATCATGCATCCGACAATGCCTATGAGAGTCATGAGAGTTCTCGATTTATGACGCATGATGTCGCGCAGGTTCCAGCGGATGCCGAAACCGAGGCGGTGGAAAAACGCCGTTTTCTCGATCCGCAGCGGTTTTACCTTTTTAGGGGTATACGGGCGAAGCGAGTCCGCCGCGCATCCGGCAAGCATCTTTCGCACGGAAAGGAATCCGATCACCGTAAGCAGCGCGATTATGCCGACAAGGACGATCCAGCAGAACCACGGAAGCGAAAGCTTCCACGACGGCATATCGAGATATGTACCCATCGAGCCGTTCGGGTTCATAATGAAATACGCTACTCCGAAGCCGAACGCAATTCCGAACGCGGAGCCGACAAGTCCGATCATCAGGGCATACGACGTGTAGTGAGCAAGAATATGCCGATTCTTGAAGCCGAGCGCCTTCAGCGTTCCGATCTGTGTTTTTTCTTTAGCGGCGAGGCGGTGCATCGTAGTCACCATCGTGAGAACCGCAATAAGAAGGAACATCACCGGAAGGACCGTGCTCATGGTCTTTCCTTCCTCAGCCTCACCCGATGCGCCGGAATAAGATATGTTCTCATCCTTCGAAAGAATGAGCATCGTCTTTCCGAATGCGCTGTCGATTCTCTCGCAGAAATCCTTCTTTTCCGTATCCGAAATGACATTTATCTGCGGATAGAATTCGAATCCGAGGGCATCCTTCATCATCGCGGGAGAGATATACGCAAAGCCGTATGTATCGGGATCGGGCATAAGCTGCGTTTCGTCCCGCACGCATATGAGGTATTCACCGGCTCTTATAAGTCCGCGGACCTTTCCGGTGATCTCCGCGTTTCTGTAAACGAACGTGAGTGTATCGCCGACGGCAATGCCGTTTGCATCTGCGTATTTCTTCGAAATCCAGATCCCGTCCGTACTGTCCGGGTCGTATCCGTCGCCGTCAACCGTAATAAACGATGAAACATCTGGATTTTCGGTAACGGTCAGCGCGACCGAATCGCCGTCCCTCTCCTTGACGTCGGCATTCACCGAAATAAAGCGCGATGATGCTTTCACGCCGTCGACGGAAAGCACGTTCTGCACATCATCCGCCGAAAATCCGCTTTCGGAAACGATTCTGTAATCTGCAAAGTTCGTCTCCCGAAGAAAGCTGTCGGAATTTTTTTCGAGGCTGTACCATTCTATGTTGAATCCGATAAATATCCCTATTCCCAGGGCGATCATGATTATCATGGAAATAAACTGAGCCTTGTATGTACCCATGGTGCGCCACAATTTACGAAGCAGCATATGAAATCTCCTTTACCATTCGATTTCATCTGCGGGAAGCGGATTCGTCTGTTCTTCCTGAGATACTATTCTGCCGTTTTTGACGCGGATGACCACGTCCGCCATCTTTGCGATATTCTGGTTATGAGTGACGATGACTATCGTCTTTCCGTATTCGCGCGCCATGCGGAGAAGAAGCTTGAGTACAATTACGCCCGTCTCCGAGTCAAGCGCTCCGGTAGGCTCGTCGCAAAGAAGTATCTTCGGATTCTTTGCAAGCGCTCTCGCAATCGACACTCTCTGCTGTTCGCCGCCCGAAAGCTCCGCCGGGAAATTCTTCAGATGGTCGGAAAGTCCGACCTCTTCGAGCATCTTGGTCGAGGAAAGCGAGTTCTTTACGATCTCGTCAACGAGCTTTACATTTTCATGCACGGTGAGCGTCGGGATCAGATTGTAAAACTGAAATACGAATCCGACCTTTTCGGCGCGGTATTCGGCAAGCTCATCGTCCGTCAGCGTGGATATATCCCGACCGTCAACTATAATTTTCCCTTCAGTCGGGCTGTCAAGTCCGCCGAGCAGATTGAGAAGCGTGCTTTTTCCCGCTCCCGACGGTCCGAGAATTACGACAAACTTACCGTTTTCCAACTTCATGTCAACTTTGTCAAGTGCTCTGAGTTCGTGATCGCCGCTTGTGTAAACGCGGCTCACTCCCTGAAATTCGGCAACTGCCATTGGTTTCCTCCTCCGTTCCCGACACCCGTTCCGAGCGCCGGATAATTAATACTCCGTTCCGTGCAGGCGCTGCGTACCTTTTTTTCAGGGTATCCGTAAGCGGTGCGTAATTTTGCGTCATTCGGTGTTTCGGCTTGGGTTAGCTTTCGCTAACCGAACTGCGTCATTTTTGGTTAGCTTACGCTAACCATGATAATAATACACCGTTATCCCTGTTTTGTCAACTGTTTTTTGAAAAAATCCCCGCATTTTTTTCATTGTCCGCAGCAAAAAATTTCATGTGCGGCCAAAGGCGGTGAAATGGGCGTGCGGTATAATTTTAATTCTTGAAATCACGATGCCGATGTGGTAAAATAAATGTGGTCGCAGCACATCGATTTTCACGGCGGAGGTGACGCGAATTTGCGCAAAGCAAAGCTGATTTTCCTGCTTGCGGCATTGGCCGCGGCAGCTTTATTTTCGTGCGCCGTCTCCGAAAGTCCCGCCTCGTCGGATTCCGGACTCGTCAGCATGTTCCGCGAAAAGCTCACGGAGGAAGCGGAGCTTTCATCCTCTGATAATACGCAGATTCTGCCGTCCGGCATCGACGACGACGCAACCGTATATTGGGTGAAATCCGGATCGGTTTACCACCGCGACCCGGACTGCGCACAGCTGCGCAGAAGCTCGGATATCATGTCGGGCACGGCGGCGCAAAGCGGAAAAAATTTCGCCTGCCGCTTTTGCTGCGGAAAAAGCGAAGATAATGCCGAAGAAACGAAACTGCCGTCCGGCAACGCCGAAAGCACCGGGAGTACGGAAAGCGGAGGCAGTGCGAACATAACCGAAACGATCCCCGATGAATCGCAGACCGTGTATTGGACACCGGGAGGAAGCGTTTATCATTCGTCAAAAAGCTGTCCGTCTCTCGCAAAATCCGAAAACGTAAAATCCGGCACCGTAAAGGAAAGCGGAAAAAGCCGACTGTGCAAAAAATGCGCGTCACGCTGACCGTTTGAATGGCGCGCAAGCCGAAGATGCGGCAGCCATGACCGAAAAATCCCCGAAAGCGCGGACACGCTCCGGGGACAGACCGTTCGTCAGTCGGCAGGCACGACCGGAAGATTTCTCACGATCCTGCCGGGATTTCTGTCAAGCAGCAGCTCGGCATATTCCTCACTGAAATTTTCGGAGATAAATCCGTATATCTCCGCCATATGAGGCGTGCGCCGCTCGCTTCCGTGTGCGTCGCTCGCAATAACGTGAACAAGTCCCGCTTCCGCGATGCGGAGCGCCGCCGCTCTGACGTGCCTTCCGAAAGCGCCGAGCATGCTGCCCTTGTTCATCTGTATAATATAGCCCTTGCCGAACCACCCTGCAAGCACCGTCGTATCCTCCTGCACCGCTCCGTAACGCTCCGGATGCGCGACGATCGGAATAAATCCTATCGAGCGTATCTCGTCAAGCATATTATCCATATATTCGGTCGGAGCGTCGAAAAAGAACTCCGTCAGGACGTAATCCGTTCCCGCAACGGTCGGAATCAGCCCCTTTGAAAGGAGCCGTGGAATTTCGGGCGTGCAGAGCACCTCCGCGCCGAGATAAAGCTTTAAAGATATCCCGGCGCCGTCCACAGCCTCCGTAAGAGAAGCAAACAGCCTGCCGATCTCCTCGGATGCACGGCGGATATCGCCGTTCAGCGCACTGAAATGCGGAGTGGCAACCGTCCTTCGGATACCGGAAGCGTATGCCATCTCCGCCATGCGTACCGACTCACCGACCGACGGCGATCCGTCGTCAAATCCCGGCAGAATGTGACAGTGAATATCTGTCATCCCGAATTCTCTCCTTTCATTTGCGGTGTACGTCGTTATACAGTGTAAGCTCCGTTTTCTGCCTGCACCGTACTTGCCGCCGCAAGCGGTAAATTCGAATGGTCCGTGTAAACACAGCCGCGCACGGCACGGCAAACGGCATCAAATCACCGTTTTACGCAGAAAAAGCTGCGACTGCCAACAGCGGAAACGGTAAGCTGACGCACAATTACAGATTAATGTTATACCGTGTCCGATCACAGGCTAACGTTGGAGTTTGGCGCGCTGCGTCAAACTCGCGGACACGGTAAGTTAACGTACAATTACAGATTAATGTTATACCGTGTCCTGACGTCAATATCGAGTCCGTGCGAAGCCCGGAAGGGGCGTAAGCCCCGTGCTGTTTATCGTTCCGATAAACAGCCTCGAAGATATTATAACCTACCGCCGGCTTTTTGTCAATCCGATCAAATTCACGGAAAGGTATTTTCAATGAATCCCAAATACGAAAAACTCGCCTTCGCCGGAGTCCTCGTCGCACTCGGCATAGTTCTTCCGTTTGCCGTCTCCCACGGGCTCGGAATCGCCGGAACCGTGCTTCTTCCAATGCACATACCGGTGTTCATCTGCGGTCTTGTCTGCGGCGGTGCGCTCGGCACCGCATGCGGTTTCATACTTCCGATACTGAGCAGTCTGCTGACGGGCATGCCCGCCGTATATCCCATGATGGTAATAATGTCGTTTGAGCTGATGACATACGGCGCGGTAAGCGGATTCCTCTATTCGAGGACAAAGCTCGGCAAGATTCGCTTCGGCGTGTACCCCGCAATGATCGCCGCAATGATCTGCGGCAGAGCAGTTTACGCGCTCGTGTTCCGGATCCTGCTTTCGATAAGCGGACAGCTGCGCGCGCTTACCGCATGGGGTGCATTTGTCACCGGACTTCCCGGAATCACCGTTCAGCTTCTTCTCATTCCGCCCGCAGCAGTCGCTCTTCGCCGTTTTGCCGTCCGCGACCGCGGAAGAAAGAACGCGCTTCTCTCCGCACTCAATCTCATATCGGAGGACACCGCAGCCTGCGTGGTAATAAAAGGCGGCGTAATTGTCCGCACCGAATACGGACGCGGGATCGGGCCGATGATGAAGCTTTACGAAAGCGGTATTTTAAAAGATGCCTTTGTAGTCGACAAGATCGTCGGCAAAGCCGCCGCCATGATAATGACGCTCGGCGGTGTCAAGAGCTGCTACGGTATCACGGTAAGCCGAAGTGCCGAAAAATGGCTTAAAAAGTCCGGCATCCCTCTCGAATACGAAAATCTCATCGATTCGATCCGCAACCGTACCGGTGACGGTATCTGCCCGATGGAGCAGACCGTCGCCGAAATCGAAAATGTCGATGATGCGCTCTGCGCGCTGAAAGATAAAATAAAGGAATTAAACAGCGCCAAAAGGAGGATTCAAAATGATTTATAAGAATTTCAAGAATCTGCTTCTCCCATCTCTCGGAGTAGGCACGATGCGTCTGCCCACACTGCCGGACGGCACGGTGGACGAGGAAGCCTGTCGTGAAATGTTCTCATATGCGATGGAGCACGGCGTAAACTACTTTGACACTGCATACGGCTACCACAACGGAAAATCCGAAGAGGTATGCGGAAAGCTACTCAGCGCTTATCCGAGAGAAAGCTACTATCTCACAACGAAGTTTCCCGGATACGATCTCTCGAACATGAACAAGGTCGAAGAGATATTCGAAGAGCAGCTCAAAAAATGCCGCACGGACTATTTTGACTTCTATCTTTTCCACAATGTGTACGAAAGAAACGTAAACCCCTATCTCGATCCAAAGTACGGCATTCTCGAATACCTGCTCAATCAGAAGGAAAACGGAAGAATACGCCATCTCGGATTCTCGGTTCACGGCTCATACGATATCGCAAAACGCTTTCTCGACGCATACGGCGAGCACATGGAATTCTGTCAGATACAGCTCAATTACCTTGATTGGAATTTCCAGAACGCAAAAGCCAAGGTCGAGCTTATGAACGAACGGAACATTCCGATCTGGGTAATGGAAGGACTTCGCGGCGGTATGCTCGCCTCCCTCTCCAAGGAAAACACCGCGAAGCTCAAGGAAATGCGTCCCGACGAAAGCGTGGTAGGCTGGGCGTTCCGCTTCCTTCAGTCAGTCCCCGGAGTTACCGTCTCCCTCTCGGGAATGTCGAATCTCGATCAGCTCAAGGACAACATACGGATATTCAGCGAGGACAAAGCGCTGAGTGAAAGCGAGATGAAGTTTATCACGGAAATGGCGGATGAGATGGTGAGAAAGGGCGTGCTTCCCTGCACCGCCTGCCGCTACTGCACATCCCACTGTCCCAAGCATCTCGATATTCCGCGTCTTCTCGAGCTTTACAACGAGCACTCCTTTACGGGCGGAGGATTTATAGCACCGATGGCGGTTGACGCGCTCGACCCCGACCGCCGCCCCAATGCCTGCATCGGATGCCGCAGCTGCGAGGCGGTATGTCCTCAGCAGATCAAGATATCCGAAGCGATGGCGGACTTTTCGAAAATGCTCGGACTCGCCTGACAATTCGGAATATGTCCCGCCGTGCCGAAAGTAAAAAACGCGGTACGGATCGGGAAGCAAGACGTCGTAACACAAACGCAGCCTTTCGCATACTATAAGGGTAATTAAGTTTGAAAGGCTTGGTGCGTTATGATAGGCTTATACAAATACATAGAATCCCCTTTCGGAGAAAAAACATATTTTGCCGGAGCAAATTCCGGAGTCGGGTTTGTCAATCTTTTCGGAGACTTTTACGAAGAATCGTCGCTCGACCGCCTGTACATAATAAAGGGCGGTCCCGGAACGGGAAAAAGCACTTTCATGCGCATTCTCGCCGAGCGTGCCGCCGATGCAGGGGCGGGTGCCGAGTATTTTCTGTGCGGCTCCGATCCCTCTTCGCTCGATGCCGTAGTGCTGAGCGGAGGCGGAAAGCGTATCGCGGTGATCGACGGAACAAGTCCGCATGCCTATGATGCGAAATACCCCGGCGCAGTTTCCGCCGTTCTCGACTTCGGTTCGTTCTGGGACAAAGGCATTCTCGAGTCGGAGCGCGGCAGAATAATTTCGCTTGCGAAGAAAAAAAGCGGATGCTTCGAGCGCTCTTACCGTTTTCTCGCCGCGTTTTCGGTCATGCGCCGTGATCTTCGCTCGGTCACCGCAAGAGCGATCGACCGAAAAAAGCTTGACGCATTCGTGCAAAGGTGCGTCGCCGCTCTTCCGGAAAGTGCGGACTACCGCAGAAGATTCAGAACACGCGAGGCTTTCACAATGAAGGGTGCGGTGTCTCTCGGATTTCCGGCAAACCATACCTTATGGAGCGTAAGCGGTCGTGAGGACGCGCACGGAGAGGTCATGTCGGCGCTTGCCGAAGCGCTTTCGGCAGGAAAGCGATCTCACACGGTATTCCGCGACAGCGTTGATACCGATAAAATCTCGGCTCTGCACATAGACTGCGCGGACATATACATCGGCTCTTTCCCCGAAAGACCGCCCGAAGCGTCGAGAAACATAAACATATCTCGTTTTCTTCTCCCCGACAGGCTCAAAGATTCGAGAAACAAGCGGCGTTTCACCGAAAAATGCGCGCTGTCTCTCGCATCGGGTGCGGCGGATGCGCTGTCCGAAGCGGGCACATATCATTTTGAGCTTGAGGAAATCTACAAGCGCGCAATGGATTTCGGCAGACTCGCCGAAGCAGAAGAAAAGCTTTACCGGGAGATTACCGATTTTTTCCGATAAAGCAGCACATCGGATTTTATCCGAAAGGATGTGGAAAAAATGATAAAAATACTTGATTCGTCCGGAATGAAGGCGTGTGACAATTATACGATAAACGCGCTCGGGATTCCGTCGCGTGAGCTTATGGAGCGCGCCGCCGAAGCCTGTGTCTCCATGATCTCCGACGGAAGATTCGACCTCGGTCACGTCACTGCGGTATGCGGTACGGGAAACAACGGCGGCGACGGCATGGCGATCGCGCTGATGCTTGCACGGCGCGGAATAAGCGTGGATGTCGTCTTTTCGGGAAATAAGGAGAGATGCTCTCCCGAGGCTGCATTTCGTCTCTGCGAGCTGATCGAAAGCGGAATAAAGATATCGCCGCGGTCGGATTTTTCCGATTCGACACTGATCATTGACGCTCTCTTCGGGATCGGACTGTCGCGGAATATCGACGGAGAATACGCCGAGATTATCGACAGCATGAACCGCAGCGGAAAAAGCGTTTTCGCCGTAGACATTCCGTCGGGAATTTCGGCGGACACCGGAGCCGTGATGGGATGCGCGGTCAGAGCCGATGAGACCGCCGCGATATCGAACATGAAGCGAGGTCATGTATTTTACCCCGGATGCGAATACGCGGGGCGAATAACCGTATGTGATATCGGAATCCCGTCCGGTGAAGCAAAAGATGCGATATATGCGCTCGGCGACGGCGATCTTGCGCCGATTCGCGCACGCGCCGCGTACTCGAACAAGGGAAGCTTCGGCAGAGTTCTTATCGCGGGCGGAAGCGTCGGAATGGCGGGAGCGGCGTATCTGTCCGCTCTTGCGGCGTACCGCAGCGGCGCGGGGCTGTGTGACATTCTCTCACCCGAAGAAAACCGGATAATCCTTCAGACGCTCCTGCCCGAGGCGGTGCTGTCGCTGTACGGCGCAAGCGGTCCCGAAGAAACGCTTAAAAGCGCTCTCGAAAAAGCGTCGTGTGTCGTCGTAGGTCCGGGGCTCGGTCAAGGCGATACGGCGAAACGTATTGTAAAATATATTTTCGAAAACGCGCGTGTCCCGATCATATGCGACGCGGACGCGCTGAACATCACGGCATCGCTCGGACTTTGCTATCCTTCAAATGTTCCGGTGACTGTCACGCCTCATCTCGGCGAGATGGCGCGTCTGACCGGGATCGCCATTGACAGAATCAAGAAAAGCCTTTGCGAGAGTGCGCAGAATTACGCCGAAGCACACGGAGTTATATGTCTTCTCAAGGATGCGCGCAGCGTAATTTCCGACGGCAAAACGACATTTGTGAACACAAGCGGGACATCCGCAATGGCGAAAGGCGGTTCCGGCGATGTGCTGACGGGAGTTATTGCCGCGCTCACCGCATCAGGGGCAGATCCGCTTCACGCCGCAGCATACGGAGCGTATCTGCATGGAAAAGCGGGAGAGCGCGCCGCAAAGGATAAAGGAATTCACGCGCTGCTTGCGCGTGACATTGCAAACGCGATAGAGAGATAGCGTTCAAATGTTCTTCGGGAATACCGCACGGACTTTTTCGCGTCAACGCTGATCCGACGGCGCTTCCGGAGCGTTCCGGATTGCGTGCAGGACGCGGTCTACACATAAAAAACGGGAAGCCGACGGCTTCCCGTTTTTTTGCGGTATCGCTCCGCAGTCCGTTAAGTAAATTCGCGCCGACCGTCACACGATGCCGCGCACTTCGGTATAGTATCTCTTTGAATGTGCGTCGCCCATCGAGAAGGTCTTTCGCGGAAGCACTCCGTGCTCCGTGACATACGGGAAAAGCTCATCCTTTGACATTCCGTCGAATATAAATCCGACGCAATCCTTCTCCGCGGAGAGTGCGCGCAGTGAGTCCGTCCCGTGAATATAGTCGCACTCCGCATCGGGGTGCGCTTCTATATAGGAATCGATGAAGTTCTGAAGAGTCCCGACCGTCAGCGCATGAGTCGGCGCTGCAAAAGAAAATTCCTTTTCGCATCCGCCGTAAAGTGCGGTCACCTTCTGTTCTCCGTCGCCGGAGAGCGCTTCGAGCGCCGAAAGGAAATCGGGAACGCTGCAGTTCTTAACAATGCGATAGATCGGCTCGAATTCTATTGAAGGCTCGGAGATGTCCACGATCTCGCAAAGTGCGTATCTCGCCGCGGGGCAGCCGGATGCACGGACATTCTCCCAATGCGCCTTTGCCGCGGCAAGGGAGTGGTTGCCGTCGCCGACCGCATACACGACAGGGGATGTTCCGCCGAACGAGCTTTCGTACTTTGCGATCGATGCCGCAACGAATTCAAGTACCTCGCCGCTGACGAGATAACCCGCAATATGCCCGCCGCCGAGCATGAGATCGAAATCGTAAAGCTTTTTCATCTCATTCTTGCGCGACGCAAGCGAAGAAATGATCCCTCCCTTATCATCGGCGAAAACCATAACATGGGGAAGCTCGAACGGAGAAGAAGCGCGGATGCGGCAGCGCGGCGGAATGCGTTCAAGCACGGTCGCCTCGGTCGCACGGACGGGAGAAATCGACGACGCGGAGTAATCGTATTTCTCAAGATCGAGCTTGCCGACAAGTCCGCGGCGCACACCTGCGCCTTCAAGAGTACGCTCCACATAGACCATGACGTTTTCATACTTTTTCAGAAAAGTCCCCACGGTATCCATTGATGCGGCAATCGTTTTCTTGTGAACCTCTTCGGCTTCGCTTCCGAGATATGCCTCGGGCAAAATGAGAGAATACGCCGAGGGCGCTCCCTCCGTGATCTTTGCCACGCTGTCCCAATACTGCTTTTCGGATGTAAACTGATCACACGCGATGACGCTCCATTTGCACCACGCGGGATCGTCCGGCGTATAAGGCGGAAGAAGTATATCCGCCGGTGAAAAAAATGTTTCCTTCATCTGTTCCCCACTGAATTCTTATTATACCGCAAAGCAAAAAATGCTTGTCTGCGGCATTTTTGCAAAGCTGTCAATACAGCCGCACGCACTGTGTGCGGGCGGCGCGTACCGCAAAGTTTTATGCAGTAAAACCGAAATCCGGTTTCACGTCGGAGTTTGGCGCATCGCGCAAAGTCGGTCGCACATTGGAAAACTGAGCGGCGCTCCGTTTTCGGGAACATGGTAAATGAACGTACAAGTTAGGCTATACGTTATGCCATGTTCTCATTCTCGCGGATACGGTAAATTAACGTACAGATACCGATTAACGTTATACCGTGTTCAACCTCGGCTTCACGTCGGAGTTTAGCGCGCCGCGCTAAACTCGCGGACACGGTAAATTGACGTACAGATACCGATTAACGTTATACCGTGTCCTGACGTCAATATTGCAGCCGTGCGTAGCACGGGGCGGCGTAAGCCGCGGAATTTTATGCAGTAAAACCAAACCCCGGTCTCACGTTGGAGTTTAGCGCGCCGCGCTAAACTCGCGGACACGGTAAGTAAACTTTCAATTACCGATCAACGTTATACCGTGTCTATTATACCATGAAACAAAACAGCTTGCAAGAACATTTTACGAATCCGCGTTCGGCACGCGGCAGGCGTAATCCAAGCCCGAAAGCAAATACTCATCGCCGCTTTGAGATATGATCTCGCGCTCGATAATCTGGTTTGCCGATTCGGGACAGCCGAGCTGCATGTAACACCATTTATTCCCGACGCAAAGCGGCAGCAAGCCGTCCCCGCCTTTTACGGTATAATCACACAACTCATAGACATATTCCTCAACACAATCCTTGCCGTCTACCGAAAGAACCGTGCGTACAAGTCCTATCCCGGGGGCAAAATAATTCTTTTCCGACGCGTCCCCGATAACCTGTTCGCCGTCGCGTTTCGATCTTTCGTATGAAAATACATGACAGACGTATTCCTTCCCGTCAGCCCGGCAGATCACCTTTTCATCCGGATGGCGGACAAGCTCATACTCCCCATACTGACGTGCAGATGCATCGGCAGTCAATGATTCATCAATGATGACTTTCCGAGAATGAACGTCAAACGGCAGGCTCACGAATTCGGGATATTCGGCATCTCCTTTCAGAATCGTGGGGCAAAAATACAGCGGATCCGATTTCCCCAGCCAAGCAGAGTCCTGATGCACGAGAGATACAAAAATGCTTTCCCCGTTTCGGAAAACGGCTTCTCCGAAAGCACAATAATGGAGACAAGCTTCGTTTTCATGACATTCCATGTGATGAAGCATTTTACTCGCTGCCAGAGCACCGGCATATTCCTTTGACGAATTGTCGAGATACCCCAGCGCCTGTTCACAGAAAGCAATCCGTTCTTTTATATCGGCATATGCATGATGTGCGAGGTCAAGATAAAGTTCGCCGGCCTCCCGACTTGATCCGATGGAAAGGAAATAATCGATACCGCTTTTTACAAACTCCGTTTTGCGTTCGAAGTCTTTATCCTCGGGATAAAACGGTATTTTCATATAGATGCACTTAACGCGCTCTTTATTACCGAGAGCCTTTGCTTCGGATATCATGCGGTCAAGCACGTCAAAATAATCCTCACGGTCCGGATTAAAAGGCGGGGACGAACGGAAAAGCAAATAATCGATCTGCTCGGCTGTAAGCGCAAGGTCGGCGTTTTCCATAATGAAGTCAATGATTTCGTTTTCGCCATTTCGTGAGGGCGGAAAGCTGTCTTTTTCATCCCGGATCATCCGTTCCAACATAAGGGAACGCGCGTCAATGTTGTTGTTTGTGTTCATTGCTTTGTCCTTTCTTTTTCGTTGTTTATTTTTCATTGGCATTTATGGGTCAAATTCACATGGGTTTTCGGATCAAATCGAATGAGCGCCTTGCAGAAAGACCTGCGCCTCACTGTCTTTTACTTCATTTTAATCGTAATGGGATCTATAATATAAGAGGTAACATTCTCACCGTCATCCAATAAAATTTCAAATGACATTACTATATCCGAGTCTGCATATTTAATAAAGAAATTCTGTTCTTGACCATAACGAGGAGAAAATAAATCAAGAACAACTTTTCCACCCTTAGGTATAGTGGAGTGTCCAGGATAAAACATTTCGGCAAGGTCAAGCGTCTTTCCGTCCACCTCGGCAGAAATCGGAAATATATCGGCATAATCGGAATTATTGTTTTCAAAGCAGAATAACGGTGCCGACTCACCCAAACGGTAGATAAAAAAGCGGAATCCGTCTTTATTATAAATTTCCTTCTCTTCTATATCCAGATCCTTCTCGTCATTTATTTGGATTCGGAGATTTGCGTTATCTACAATAATATCGGCATCCACAAAAACGTTGAAAGCAATGTCAATGCTGTTTACTACGGATACAAGCTGTTCGTTCAAATCGCTTCGAAAAATCCAAGGCTTCACACATATACTTTCACCCGCCGAAATATCAGCAGTGTCATCTCCGCCGCCGTACATCGAAAAATCATTAACCGCTGTAATAAAGTATGTTATAGCTACCTTCTCATCCGTATTGTTTGTAACCTTCAATTCGGCAGTTACTTGCGGATTGGGTCCTACAAATCCGATAAACCCCTTTTCTTCAAGTCCGACAAACTCGACTTCAATCCCCTTGTCGGAAAAAAGGACCTGCTTCGTAGGAATGTTATTTGAAGTCTCACTGTCAAACGGCTCGGTAGTTTCATTTTTTGCGGAATCGACAATACTGTCTTTGGCAGGCGGAGCGGAAGTATCCGAAGGCGTTTTTACAACAGAATCGGGATCGGCGCAGGATGTCAATACGGCAAGTGCGAGAAGAAGAGTAAAAATTATTCGTTTCATATTAAACTCCTTTTTATAGATTTATATTCGGATGCCGTCTGCGCAGTTTTTTCAGCATTGCATATTAATCACGCCCTTCTCCTATTAAAAGTGATTTCATTTTGCGCAGTATTTTCCGAAAGCCGTCATCGAAAACATAGATGTTCTCCGGCAGAGTGTTGTGTGTGATTCGGACCTCTGAGTCGGCAGTGAACATTGCTGTGTTTATCATTGATCTATTGCAATCGGAGCACCATCCTTAACGACAGTAAATTCTCCTCCGGGCACTGCAAATGCATTGGGGAGAGTCATCAGTGCAGTACAGAACTCACTCGCATGAATCACACATTTTGCGAAAAAACCTTCCGGATACGGATAGCCGTGAGCCAGATCGATCGAAACAATAATTTTCGATACCGCCTCATGCTTTATGATATCCTCAAGAAAAGACTGAATGTCATAAAGCCCTGAACAGCTCATATCCGCTATGTAATAATTTTCGTCATACAGAATGTCACTCAGTATTCGGTTTGCCTCAGAAGAATTTTCGGAGTCGGTAATTTCAAACGGGATATACCCCTTTTGCAGATAGTCGTCCGGCGGATACTTATATTGAACGTCGGGACTGCTGAAATGGCCGCAGAGGTTGGGCCATATTTTGTTTTTTAAAGCACGTTCTTTCAGGTATTCCCCGAAGATTTTTGCTTCGCTGCTTGAAAACCGGTGTGTCAAGAAAACTTGTCCCGTGATTATTTGGTCTGCCATAATTACCTCCTTATGAATAAAACAGCGCAAAAACGCCCTGTAAAGGTTAGCTTTGCGCTGTATACATATATTTTAATTTTTGACACAAAAAGCATGTAAAAGCAAATCCGATATTACAGTTTCGTCGATAAGATAAATTATATATCATTACACAATCTCCGCGTTATTTATGTTTTATGTGTCTTTATGTTTGTATTTTATCATATCGTTCATCATTTGTCAATGTTTTCTTCAAGATTGCGTCAAAATTGTCTTATGTACAATCATGCTATTAATAAAGGAGAGCCGTTTTGAAGCACGGCGACGGGTATATTCTGTTCACTCTGTGCAGCCGGAGATGATTTCGGAGATATTATTTTCAGTCGGAGTTCTTCCCGACAACCTGATACCAATTTACACCTATCGGGTCGACAAAACAGGAATCAAAGTCCTCGAAATCTGGATCAAATAAATATTGCGGCAGTTTTTTTGAATAAACGACTGCGTAGGGTTTATCGCAAAGAAAAGAAACCTGATCCTTTGTAATACGGATATCGGTAAAGCTTATGCGGTTATCCGAATGCTGCGTGAATACATTCTTATATATGGAATCAAAGCAAGCCGCAGTATCCGCCGCGTCAAACCGCGACGGTATTCGCGGGTAAATCGCGCGCCTTCACTTCAGCCGAAGATGACGCGCCGTAATTCCGAAAGCAAAAAGCGCACCGACATACATTTTTGTACGTCGGTGCGCCGTTTTTATGAAATTGATCTCTCTCCGTTTGCCGGATACGCTCCGGTGCGGTTTACAGTCCGCCGCTTCTCCGTGCGGATCTGTCCGGGGCTTTGGTGAACGGATATAGCGTCATCGGAATCACGCAGACCTTCGCGGCGAAATCCTCAGCGGAATCTGAGCATACGCACTGCGTTGAGCACTGCAAGAACCATCACGCCGACATCCGCAAACACGGCGGCCCACATTCCGCTTATTCCGAGTGTGCTGAGAATAAGAATGATTGCTTTGACCGCAAGGGCAAAAACTATGTTCTCCCTTACTATCGACATTGTCTTGCGCGATATTCTCACCGCATAGGAAATATCGGACGGCTTATCGTTCATCAGAACGATATCCGCCGCTTCGCGCGCGGCATCGCTTCCGAGACCGCCCATTGCAATTCCAATATCGGCGCGCATGAGCACGGGAGCGTCGTTTATCCCGTCTCCTGCAAACGCGAGCGTTCCTCTCTTTTTCTCGGAAAGGAGCTTTTCGACCTCGCTCACCTTATCGCCCGGAAGAAGTCCCGCGCGGTATTCGTCCACGCCGACCGCAGATGCAACCGCGGCAGCGGTTTTCTCCGTATCTCCGGTGAGCATCACCGTCTTGCGCACATGAAGCTTTTTGAGTTCGCTTATCGCTTCGGCGCTGTCGGGCTTTATCTCGTCGGAAATCACGATATGCCCCATATACTCGCTTCCGTCGGCAATATGGACTACCGTGCCGGGGTGATGGCAATCACGCCAATCGGCGCCGACCTTATCCATGAGTTTGGAATTTCCGACATACACGATCCGTCCGTCGATCTCGGCTTTTATGCCGAGTCCGGCTTCCTCGCTTATGCTTCCGATCCGCTCGGGATCGATGTGCTTTCCGTGAGCCTTCACTATGGACTCCGCGATCGGGTGAGTCGAATGGCTCTCGGCAGCCGCCGCGATATCGAGAAGCTCGTCCTCGGAGAGGCGCTCCGGATGTACCGCGGAAACGGTGAAGTTACCCTTGGTGAGAGTTCCCGTCTTATCGAATACGACGGTATCGGCGGAGGCAAGCGCTTCGAGATATCCCGCGCCCTTCACAAGGATTCCCTTTCGCGACGCGCCTCCGATCGCCGCGAAGAATGAAAGCGGCACGGATACGACAAGTGCGCACGGGCACGAAACTACGAGAAACGAAAGCGCGCGTCCGATCCATTCGGAGAAGTTGTGACCCTCGGTGAATATCGGCGGAATAAATGCAAGGCACAGCGCGGCACTGACGACCACGGGAGTATACCAGCGCGCGAATTTCGTTATGAAATTCTCCGCCTTTGCCTTCTTCTCGGACGAATTTTCGACAAGCTCGAGAATCCGTGCGACGGTGCTTTCGGAATACACGCTGCTCACGCGGATCTTTATAACTCCGCTCATATTGATCGAGCCGCTCACAACCTGATCCCCGGCGCGCTTATCCTGCGGGAGCGATTCTCCTGTGAGTGCGGCGCTGTTCACCGCGCTTTCGCCTTCGACGACCTCTCCGTCAAGAGGGATCCTGTCTCCGGGACGGCAGACGATGATCTCTCCGACCGCGACCTCCTCGGGAGAAACGGTGATTTCCTCACCGTTTCTTAGAACGCATGCCGAATCGGGACGTATATCCATAAGGGACGCGATAGAGCGGCGGCTTTTGCCGACGGCGATGCTCTGGAACAGTTCTCCGATCTGATAGAACAGCATTACCGCCACCGCTTCCGGATATTCGGCAACTCCGAATGCTCCGACCGTGGCGACCGCCATCAGAAAGCTCTCGTCAAATGCCTGACCGTGCGCGATATTGCGGATCGCCGACCATACGACGTCGTATCCTATCACCGCATACGGCATCGCAAAGATGAGAAGATTCACATACCATGCAAAATCCGTATTTGCCTCGGTGATCCATGCGGCGCCGAGAAGCACCGCCGATATGATTATGCGTACAAGCGTTTTCTTCTGTTTTCCTGTCATGGCTTAATTCCTCCCCGCCGCCGGCGGTCCGAAAATCAAAACTTTATTCCGACGCCGTCCCGTCAGTCTACTATAACGCGGCAGTCGGGCTCGACGCGCTTTATGGTCTTTATCGCTTTTTTGAGAATTTCGTCGAATACTTCGTCGTCAGCCTCGAGAGTCATTTTCTGTGCAAGAAAATTTACCGATGCGAATTTTACGCCGTCGATCTTCTTTACGGCTTCTTCCATCTTTGCGGCGCAGTTTGCGCAGTCGAGATCCTCAAGCATATAGGTTTTCTTCATTGTTTTGCCCTTTCTTTATGTGAAAAAATTTGACGTGGTTAGGCGCGCTTTTCAGGGAAAGCGCGGCGGAGCGCCGGTGCAAATCAGTCGTCCTCCGTGATGTGCTCGTAGCCCTGATCGATTATCGAACGGACGTGATCGTCCGCCAAAGCGTATATCACGGTTTTCCCCTCCCTGCGCGATGACACGAGAGAGTTTTTCTTCAGCACGCTGAGCTGATGGGAGATCGCCGACTGCGTCATATTAAGAAGCTCGGCGATCGCGCAAACGCACATTTCGGACTCGAACAGAGCGTAAAGTATCTTAATCCGCGTGGTATCGCCGAATATCTTGAAAAGATCCGCAAGATCGGACAGCAGTTCATCCTTCGGCATTTCGCTCTTCACTTCACCGAGCAGCGCGGTATGATCGTGTTTCTTGTTCATGTGAGCACTCCTTCATATGAGTTTGTATTCATATGATACACTGTTCATATGTTTTTGTCAATAGGAAAACGAAAATTTCCAAAAAATTTTTTCGGCGGATATTCGCACGGCAGGCGGTGTACAGTTACGGAAAAATCCCGCAGTCACGGGCGAAAATTTCCGTGGAGGCGGCAGAAAAGCGGCAAAATTAAAGTCCGCGTCAAAAATATCGTATTTTTTCGAAAAATATGCGTTATGCCTATTGACAAATGAATAAAAATGCATTAGGATATAAATATATTGCAAAAACAAACGTTTTTGCACATCTGACGTTCGTTGAAACCATCGGGATAACCGGTGGCGGAGGACACTCTGGAGAATTCATTCAGTTGAATGCCGAAGGTGCAAGGCGCAAGCCGAATCTCTCAGGCAAACAGACAGAGCAGATCGATTTTATACCGATTGTGTCTGTGTTTTGTTTTTTCCTCACTGTCCGACAAGCGTCGGGCAGTTATTTTTTCGGAGGAATCATAAAATGCAGACAATTCAAGACGCACTCCTGCCCATAGTGCAAACAGTCAATGCCTATCTTTCGGATTATATTCTCATAATCCTCCTCATAGGCACGGGAATCTTTTTCTCCGTCCGCACGCGCTTCGTTCAGGTACGCTGCTTCGGCGAAAGCATGAAAAAAACATTCGGCAACATAAGTCTTAACGGCGGAAAGCAGAAGAGCGGCCTTTCGTCGTTTCAGGCTCTCACAACGGCGATCGCCGCTCAGGTAGGTACGGGAAATATCGTCGGTGCCTGCGGCGCGATCCTCATCGGCGGCCCCGGTGCGATATTCTGGATGTGGATCATCGCATTCTTCGGCATGGCGACGATCTACGCCGAGGCGGTACTTGCTCAGAAAACAAGGATCGTTCATGAGGACGGCTCGATCTCCGGCGGTCCCGTTTATTACACACACACAGCGTTCAAGGGCAAATTCGGAAAATTCCTTGCGGTGTTCTTCGCCGTGGCGATCACGCTTGCACTCGGCTTCATGGGTACGATGGTGCAGTCGAACTCGATCAGCGAAGTCTGCAACACCGCATTCGGCATCCCCGGATGGGCGATCGGCATCGTTCTCTGCACCGTCGCGTTCTTCATCTTTATAGGCGGAATACAGCGCATAGGCTCCGTCACCGAAAAGATCGTTCCCTTCATGGCAGTGCTCTACATCATCGGCGGCATTGCAGTTCTCTGCATCCGCGCAAAGTACATCCCCGAGACGTTCGGTCTCATCTTCAAGTATGCGTTCAACTCGACCGCGATCGTCGGCGGCAGCCTCGGATATGCGCTTAAAACCGCAATCAGTCAGGGTGTAAAACGCGGACTTTTCTCAAACGAAGCGGGAATGGGCTCGACGCCTCATGCGCACGCTCTCGCAAACGTCAAGGATCCCCACGATCAGGGTGTAGTCGCAATGGCGGGTGTATTCATCGACACCTTTATCGTGCTCACGATGACGGCGCTTGTCGTTATATCGACGCTTTTCACCGAAGGCGGAATACTTCACGGTCAGGTGCTCAGCGCCGAGAATCTCACGTCTCTCGGAGTTTCAAAGACGAACGCCGCGCAGCTTGCTTTCGGCTCCGCATTCGGAAACTCGTCATTCGGAAACATCTTCGTAGCAATCTGCCTTTTCTTCTTCGCGTTTTCCACAATTCTCGGATGGAATCTGTTCGGAAGGATCAACGTAAATTACCTTTTCGGTAAGAAGTCGAACCTCGTTTACTCGATCATTGCGATCGTGTTCATCTTCCTCGGCTCTGTCCTCTCAAACGACCTCGTATGGGAGCTGACCGACATGTTCAACAACCTCATGGTAATCCCCAACGTGCTCGCGCTCGTCGTGCTTTCAAAGCTCGTCGTCTCCGCCTGCAAGCTTAAGAAGAAAAACGATATCGAAAAATAAAGAAATCTCCCCCGGCGATGTCCGGAATTTCCGAAATTCGGGCAGTATCCGTGGGAGTAGTTTTCTGAATTTTGCCGTGATATGTTCACGGAGAGAAAAAGCCCTTTGACGCCGTGCCAATTCCGATTTCGGCAGGTACGGTATGCAAAGGGCTTATTTTTCGCGCGAGGATTTATCCCTCGAGGATATCCGCTATGCGGCGGCAGGCAAAGCCGTCACCGTAGGGATTTGATGCATGAGCCATTTTATCGTATGCGCTCTTATCCTCAAGAAGAAGTTTAAAGTTTTCATAGATCACGTCCTCGTCGGTGCCGACAAGCTTGAGAGTGCCCGCGGCGATTCCCTCGGGGCGCTCCGTCGTATCGCGCATAACGAGCACGGGCTTTCCGAGCGAAGGAGCTTCCTCCTGTATTCCTCCGGAATCCGTGAGGATCATATAGCTTCTCGCAAGGAAGTTGTGGAAATCAAGCACGTCGAGCGGCTCGATTATGCGGATGCGCTCGTCTCCGCCGAGCTCGCTCTCGGCGACCTTACGCACCGCGGGATTCATATGTATCGGATAGATAGCCTTCACGTCGGGATGCTCGTCTATTATGCGGCGTATGGCTCGGAACATATGCACCATCGGCTCTCCGAGGTTTTCGCGTCTGTGCGCGGTTATCATGATGAGGCGGCTGCCATTTGCCCATTCAAGCTCCGGATGTGTGTAATCGTCGCGCACCGTGGTTTTCAGTGCGTCGATCGCTGTATTTCCCGTGACGTAGACCGAAGCGCTGTCCTTTCCCTCGCGGAGAAGGTTGTCCCGTGAAAGCTCCGTGGGCGCAAAATTGTATTTGGCGATTATGCCGACCGCCTGTCTGTTGAATTCCTCGGGATACGGGGAGTATATATTGTATGTGCGGAGCCCGGCTTCGACATGACCGACGGGAATCTGCAGATAGAAGCATGCAAGTGCCGTCACAAATGTCGTCGAGGTATCACCGTGAACAAGCACGACATCCGGATTTTCGCTTTCAAGCACCGCCTTAATCTTCTCGAGTATTCCGGTGGTGATATCGAAAAGCGTCTGTCCGCTCTTCATGATCGAAAGATCGTGATCCGGCGTTACGGAGAACGCGCGAAGCACCGCATCGAGCATTTCCCTGTGCTGTCCCGTCACGCACACCACCGTGTTTATGTTTTTTCTTGTTTTAAGCTCGTTCACGAGCGGACACATTTTTATCGCTTCCGGACGGGTTCCGAAAACAAGCATTACTTTTTTCATCGGTATCTCCGTTTTACTTTTTTGTTATGAATTTTTTCGCATCCTCGTAGTGCTTCTTCAGCTTCTCCGCGGTGATCTTGTACTTACCGTTCGAGAGATTCGGGAAAGCTTTCAGAATACGTCTTTGAGACGCATTGCTTCTGACGATGGTCTTTTTGTATTTCTCGCGCAGCTTTTCAAGCTCCGCGCGTTTTTCGTTTATCTGAGCCTCAGCGCGTTCCTTTATATCGGAATTCTTCTGAGCGGCACGAAGCGTCGTGTCGGAAAGTCCCGATCCTATTGTATCCGAGACTCGGCGCAGAGCCTCCTCGATCTCCTCCATTGCACGAAGCTTTCCGGGAAGTCTGAGCAGTGCGAACAATGTTATCGTAAGGTCGGAGACAAGAGCGGCAAAGAATACGGAAAGAAGGACTATGCCGACAATTCTCGGTATCTTCATCACAAGTGCGAAAAGCGTCGGATGAACGAGCTTTACGACAAATACGCAGGCAAGTCCCCAGAGGAGAGAAAACTTCAGACAGACATATCCCTTGATGTTGAACGGTATGTCCGTATAATCCCACCACTTTTGATGAAGGAAGCGTTCGAGCGCCCAGCCCGCCGCGAATTCAAGCGCCGATGTGAGCAGCACCGATCCGATGAAAAGTACGAAAATGTTGTCCTTAATCGGATTCAGAACACACACCACGATAAGCACGCCGAACCCGTATATCGGGCAGACCGGACCTGCAAGGAACCCGCGATTCACGAATTTGCCGTCGCACAGTGCGGCAAAAATCACCTCGCAGCACCATCCGACAAACGCATACATTATGAATATCCATGCAACACCGTAAAAATCGTTAGGCATATTTACCTCCCCGCGAAAGTGTCTTATCCGTTAAAACGAAATCACGCCGAGATGCTCGAGAAGTATCTTTATCCCCATAAGGATGAGGATCACACCGCCGGAGATCTCGGCACCTTTTTTATACCTCGAGCCGAATATGTTGCCGACAAAAAGCCCTACGCAGGAAAGCGCGAAGGTTATCGTTCCGATAAATCCGACTGCGGGAAGGATCGAAACATCGAGGAAGGCAAACGTAACTCCGACGGCAAGCGCGTCGATGCTCGTTGCGACAGCAAGCGTTATCATCGTCTTGAAATCGAACGACGAGCTTTCCTTTTCCTCCTTGCCGAACGCCTCACGAAGCATATTTATGCCTATGATAAGGAGAAGTCCGAAGGCTATCCAATGGTCGAAATTCGTTATGAGGTGCTGGAAACGGCTTCCGAGAAAATAGCCGATAAGCGGCATAATCGCCTGAAAAACGCCGAAGTAAAGTCCCACGCAAAGAGCGTGCTGCCATTTGACACGGCTTACCGAAAGCCCTTTACAGACAGACACCGCAAAAGCGTCCATCGAAAGTCCGACGGCAATAAGAAAGAGTTCGGAAAGTCCCATATGATTTCTCCGTACCGCACAAGGCGGTATATCTGTAATCGGTTTTTCAAAGGCAAGCATGCGCATTAGCGCCGCTTGCCCCGATATTTTGTTCTTCTGTCGGCAGAGCCGACACCGTTTTACGAAAATCGTAAATACCGACCCGCGCCGAACGCGATACGGTCAGTGTGAGGCTCCGAACGGCATCAGTAGATCACTCTCTGCTGAGAACGCTGACGTGATATATTTATCGCACCTTCCGGGATATCCGGCATTACTTCGAGACTGCGTCCCGTTCCAATCGCAACACATGACACCGCTTTATCCGCGACACGCGTCTTTACGCCGGTCACATTTGCAATAAGATGGTTAAGTCCGTAGAGAAGGCTTCCGCCGCCCGTCATGACTATGCCGTTCTCAAGTATGTCTCCGATAAGCTCCGGCGGTGTTCTCTCGATAACTGAGCAAATCGCCTCTACTATCTGCGTGATCGGCTCCTCAAGAGCCTCGGGCATCTCAAGCGAGCTTACACGCACAAGGCGCGGAAGTCCCTGTATAGCGCATCTTCCCTTCACCTCAACCCAGCACGGTTCTTCACGCTCCCATACCGAACCGACCTTTATCTTTATCGCCTCGGCAGTGCGCTCTCCGATATGGACGTTATGATGCTTTCTGACATATCTTATTATTGCCTCGTCGAATTTATCCCCGGCGACCTTTATCGATTCCGACACAACGACTCCGTTCAGCGATATAACCGCGATATCCGTGGTGCCTCCTCCGATATCGACGATCATATGACCGTTCGGCATCGAAACATCTATGCCCGCGCCGATCGCCGCCGCAACAGGCTCTTCGATGAGGTACGTCTTTTTCGCGCCCGCCTGCGTCGCGGCATCGACAACGGCGCGCTCCTCGACCTCCGTTATCCCCGAAGGTACGCAGATAATAACGCGCGGCTTGAAAAGCACGGTTCCGCACGCGCGCCTTATGAAATACTGTATCATTCTGAGAGTGACCTGATACTGGCTTATAACACCGTCCCGGAGAGGTCTTACAGCGATTATATTGCTCGGAGTCCGTCCGAGCATCTGCTGTGCTTCCCTTCCGACCTTCAGTATCCTGTCAGTGTTTTTATCTATTGCAACCACGGACGGCTCCCGCAAAACGATGCCTTTGCCTTTCACATAAACAAGCACCGACGCTGTTCCGAGGTCGATTCCTATGTCCTTGCTCATCTCGCCTCCGTAAAAATCCCTTTACCTGCCGCACAATGCGGCGGACACACAAACTCATAATAAATTATACACCAATTTGCGCGCCAATGCAACATTTTTGTAAAAATCCGCCCAAAAACATCATATATATTTTTATTTTGCCGGATAAAGAATTATTTCAAACTTCGTATCGGGCAAGATTGACTTTTCAGTCCTGATATGATAGAATGTAAGATAATCTGTATAAAAATCGAAAAGGAAAGCCTCAGAAATGAAAGAAAAATTAAAAGCCGGGATAATCGGCGCAACGGGAATGGTCGGACAGCGCTTCATAACTCTTCTTGAAAACCATCCGTATTTTACCGTAAGCGCTCTTGCAGCGTCCTCGCGCAGCGCCGGAAAAAAATACTCCGAGGCGGTCGGGGACCGTTGGAAAATGTCCTCGCCGATTCCCGCACATATCGCCGACACGGTTATCACCGATGCCGCCGATATTGATTCTATGGCTGAGAAGTGCGATTTCGTTTTCTGCGCGGTGAATATGAACCGCGAGGAGATCGTCGCACTTGAGGAAGCGTACGCGAAAGCAGAGCTCCCCGTAATATCAAACAATTCGGCAAACCGCTGGACGAGCGATGTTCCCATGGTGATCCCGGAGATCAACGACGCGCACCTCTCCGTTATCGAGGGACAGCGCCGCCGTCTCGGCACGCGCCGCGGATTCATCGCCGTAAAGCCCAACTGCTCGATCCAGAGCTATGTGCCGATGCTGACTCCACTGCTCAAATACGGTATCCGCGAAGTCGTCGCAACTACCTATCAGGCAATCTCCGGAGCAGGGAAGAATTTCGCCGAGTGGCCCGAAATGGTTGACAACGTGATCCCGTTCATCTCGGGTGAAGAAGAAAAAAGCGAGCGCGAGCCGCTTCGCATATGGGGTAAAGTCCAGGGCGGAGTTATCGTCCCCGCGACAGCTCCGGTCGTCACCACGCAGTGCATTCGCGTTCCCGTGACCGACGGACACACCGCAGCCGTTTTCGTGAATTTCGAGAACAAGCCTCCCAAGGAAGCCATTCTTGAGGATTGGCGTTCCTTCAAGGGACTGCCTCAGCTTCTCGGACTTCCGTCAGCTCCCGAGCAGTTCATCACTTATTTTGATGACAATGCGCGTCCCCAGATCAAGCTCGACCGCGATATCTACGGCGGAATGGGCGTCACCTGCGGACGTCTGCGCGAGGATTCGCTCTTCGACTACAAATTTGTCGGCATGTCGCACAACACCCTTCGCGGCGCCGCCGGCGGAGCAGTTCTCATTGCAGAGCTTCTCTACCGTCAGGGTTATATGGACTGACCGCTTTAAAACATCAGCCGCCTTCAGGCGGCTTTTTCCTTTCTATCCGCTTTGTGAAGACCACGGCGGTCGGCGAAGGTCATTTCAGTCGAATTTGTTCATATTTCTTTCGGCATGCTTTGAATAAATTGTAAAATCACCGTATCGTGCGGATATTTTTTTGCGTTTTCTATATACATATCACAATTTGTGTGTTATAATAATATCGTAGACGAAGGTCGTTGACCCCGAGTCAATGATCCGAGTGAATCTGAAAAAGGCGGTATGATTATGAACATCTCGATCATCGGACGACAAATGAATGTTGACACCGACCTCAAAGCGCGCGTCGAAAAGAAGCTTGCAAAATTCGATAAATTCTTTCCCGACGGTGCAGATGCGTTCGTCACCTTCAGCCGCATACGCGAAAACGAATGCCTTGAAATCACGATCTCATACAAGGGAACTCTGTTCCGCAGCGAAGAAAAGGATTCGACGTTTATATGCGCGCTCGACGAATGTGTCGAAAACATCGAACGTCAGATAAGAAAGAACAAAACACGCATTGAGCGCCGTCTCAAGGATGCCACGCTCAATATACCTGCTCCTTCGGACGGAGGCGAGCCTATAGAGGAGGAAGGCGATTTCACCATCCGCACGAAGTCATTCAGTCTCAAGCCGATGTCTCCGGAGGAAGCTATTCTTCAAATGAACCTTCTCGGACATTCGTTCTTCGTATTCACGGACAGCGAAACCGAGGAAACCTGCGTGGTTTACCGCAGGCGCGACGGAAATTACGGAATGATCGTTCCGGCAAAGGATTAATCGATATCGGGGCTGCCGCAAGACGGCAGCCCCGTTTTTTGTTTATCCTTCATCCTCTGCTTTGCCATCGTCCTTTTTTTCTGCAGAGGGTGAAAAGCTTCTCATAAGATAAAGCACGACCGGAGCGAATATCAGACCGCACAGTCCGAAAAGCTCCATTCCGCAATACACCGCGATCAGAGCAAGAAGCGGATGTATCCCGAGAGCCGTGCCGATAATATGAGGCTCGGAAAACTGTCGGATAACCGACATGATCCCGAAAAGTATGAGAAGTCCTACGCCCGTGCGCACGTCTCCCGAGATAAGTGCGATCAGCCCCCACGGGATCAGCACCGTACCGACGCCGAGCACCGGCAAAAGGTCAATAAATGCAACTACAAGCGCAAGTATCAGCGAATACTTTATTCCGATCACGGTAAATCCGAGGTAAAGCTGTGCAAAGACGAAAAGCATCATGACGAGGTATGTCTTGAAATATTTCCGGAGCGCATCCGTTATGCGGTCCTTCCACAAAACCAGCCTTCCGCACATCCTCTCCGGAATGATCTCTCTGAGCGATCTGAGAAAATCCCCGCGGTCAAGCGTGAAATAAAAAACCGCCGTTAGCGAAACGAAAAACGCCACGACCGCAGACGGGAGCGCGGTAGCCGCCGATGCGGCGATATCGGTGACAAGCGAGCTTGCCTTTACCGTTGCGTTTTTCACGATCTCGCTTACCACGGAATAGACCCTTTCCGCCTCCGCCTCATCAAATCCCATGCGCGGAAAACGCTCTCTGAGATTCACGAAAAATTCTATCGTTGTGCGCAGCGGGTTATCCTCGTTTCCGAGGGTTGACGAAAGGTATGCGAAAAGTGAGCATATCTGCTTGACAAGAGCCGAAAAAAGCGCATATATCCCCCATCCGGCAAGGCAGGTGAAAACGCAAAGGATAAGGAACGTAAGCGTTTTGTCAAGCTTCGGAGAAAACCGTGACATTGCGCGGCGTATCGGCGCAAACGCCTTTGAAATAAGATACGCAAGCAGAAAAGGCAGCGCCGGCGGCAGAAGATACCGCAGCGCAAGATAAGCGGCAAGCGCGCCGAGCGCAGCAGCCGCCATGGAATACACAGTCCGTCTGAGATTTTCATTATCCATGTCCGCCTCCGTCTGTCCGGGATCATGCCGGGCGCAGTATCCGAAAAATGCCGCCGGGGATTATTATGTGCCAAAGTCTGCGGGTGAAAAATCCGATCTCCGACCGTTCGCCAAAGCGCCGCCCGCGCTTCGTCGGGCACTTCACGAGCCCCGCCCGATGTTTTTCATATAATTATATGTAAACTCCGCCGTCAATAATCGCAAATGGGAAAAAAACATTGACACGGAACACAATTTTTGATAGAATATAGATTGAAATTATTTTTATCTGAAAGGATTCTCCCGATGAAAAAACTTCTGTCCGCAATTCTCTGCATTTCGCTTATATGTATCGGATGTGCTGCATGCTCCGACAAAAAGAAAGATGATGAAGCTACGGGAGATATGGGCAAAACCGTAATGGTAGAAATGGAAATACAGGATTTCGGAACCGTAAAGCTTGAGCTTTATCCCGATATTGCTCCGATAACCGTCGCAAACTTTGTAAAGCTTGCAGGCGAAGGCTTTTACGACGGTCTCACCTTCCACCGCATTTACCCCGGATTCATGATTCAGGGCGGCGACCCGAAGGGCAACGGCACCGGCGGCTCGAGCGAGACGATCAAGGGTGAATTCAGCGCAAACGGAGTTGACAACACCCTTTCTCACAAGCGCGGTGTTATCTCGATGGCACGCAGCCAGAGCTACGATTCCGCAAGCTCGCAGTTCTTCATCATGCACGCGGACTCCCCGTTCCTTGACGGTCAGTACGCCGCATTCGGCAAGGTAACCGACGGAATGGATGTGATCGACGCGGTAGCGGCTGTCGAGTGCAGCTACAGTGCAACCGACGGCAAAAATACAACTCCCGTCAATCCCCCCGTAATCAAGACTGTACGCGTAATCGAAGGCTGAGCGCCTGTTCATCCGTAACCGAAAAGCCGAACAGGAGTTTGCACCTGTTCGGCTTCTTTACTATGTGCGGTTTCTTCACCGTATGCGTTTTTTTCTGTATTCGCTCCCGCTTTATCGGCGCGGCACTTCCGTCGGCTTCGTGCAGACGGCGGCATACGCCGATGAGAAAGTCGGACAGCAGCCGACCGCGAAGCGGCATACGGCTTCAACGCCGACTTTTCGGTGCGCCGCGATCAAAAAAAGAAAGGACGCTTCCGCTCCGCGGAGGCTGATTCGCAAATGGAAAAATATCTTGAATGTGCGAAAATCGTCGGAACCCACGGAGTTCACGGCGCGGTACGGCTTTCGTCAATGTGTGATTCTCCGGAGGTTCTTGCGTCTCTCAAGCGCATGTACTACCGCCGCGGCGGTGTGCTCGAAGAACTTTGCGTAAAGTCCGCATTCGTTCACAAATCAATGGTGGTCGCGTCGTTTGACGGTGTGGATTCCCTCGACGGCGCCATAGCGATGCGCGATCTCGTGCTCTACGCCGACCGCGACGACATCCCGAGGCACGACGGAGATTTCTTCATCTCCGATCTTATCGGACTGAGCGTTAAGGATGCGGAAAGCGGCGAAGTCTACGGAACTCTTTCCGATGTGATCTCACCCGCCGGACGTGATATTTACGTCGTAAAGAAGCCGTCCAGCGGAGAATTCATGATCCCCTGCGTCGGCGAATTCGTAAAGCGGATTTCTCCCGAGGAGGATCACGCGATTTTCGTAAAGCTTATCGAGGGAATGACGGACTGATCCGCCGCCGAAGAAAGGGCTCTTCAGAATGAGAATGGATATAATGACGCTGTTCCCGCAGCTTGTAGACACCGTGCTGTCGGAAAGCATAATCGGCAGGGCGCGCACCGCGGGAATCCTCGATATACGGTGCCACGACATACGCGACTACTCCGGAAACCGTCACCGCCGTGTTGACGACACTCCTTACGGAGGCGGGCGCGGCATGCTTATGGCGGCTCCACCGATTTACGGATGCTACACGGCGGCGACCGCCGATCTTCGTAAAGGCGAGCGCGTACATACCGTATACATGTCGCCGCGCGGCACTCTTTTCGATCAGGAATGCGCCAAGCGCTTTGCCTCCTACGACCGTCTTGTGATCCTCTGCGGTCACTATGAGGGTGTAGACGAACGGATCATCGAAGAGATCGTGGACGAAGAGATCTCAATCGGCGATTTCGTCCTCACCGGAGGCGAGATTCCCGCCTGCATCGTCGCCGATGCCGTGGGACGCCTGATAGACGGGGTTCTCCCGGCTGCGGAATGTCACGAAAACGAGAGCTTCGAGGACGGACTTCTCGAATATCCGCAGTACACGAGACCGCCCGTATTCATGGGGCGCAAGGTTCCGGAGGTGCTGATCTCCGGTCACCACGCGAACATCGAAAAGTGGCGGCGAGAAAAATCCGAAGAGATCACGAAGGCGCGGCGCCCCGATCTTCCGCATCGGAAAGACGAACAATAGCCTTCACAGCTCCCCGAGATAGGCGAGTATCCCGTTTGCGATACCGTCGGCAAAAAGCCACGGCCGCGTATCCATAAGGTAAGCGTCCGACGGGTTTGTTATGAATCCCATTTCGACAAGCACCGCGGGCATCTGAGTCCTTCTCAGAACGTAAAGCGACGGACGCGCGGTCGTTCCGCGGTTTCTCAGTCCGGTCGATGCGTTGAGCTGCTCGAGGATGTTCTCGGAAAGAACCGCAGCCCTCGTTCCGAGCGCGTACACAAGCCCTTCCGAGCCGCTCGCGCTCTCGATCTCCGAAGCGTTCGTGTGGAGGCTGATAAAATAATCCGCTCCCCATGAGTTTGCGTCGTTGACCCTTGCGGCAAGAGACGAAGCATTTGACGTGCCGAGGGATATTGTCGGAAGCGGGCGCGAGAGCCTCGTTTCGATCCCCGCCGCCTGCAGATCCTCCGCAAGCTCGACACCGACCTTATATGTGATGTCCTGCTCCCTGAGTCCGTTTCCCTCCGCACCGGCATTCGGATTTCTCGGGTTATGACCCTGATCTATGTATATTTTCATAAGACACCTCCGTTTCTCTATAAGTATATGCCGTAGGCGGAAATTTTCCACTGCACAATCCCTCACGTTTGTTACGAGGTAGATCCATGAAAGAAATGCAAAAGCTTCTCAGCCGTGTGCGCTCATGCGTAGACAGATACTCCATGATAGAGGACGGAGACCGAATCGCCGTCGGCGTGTCCGGCGGAAAGGATTCTCTCGCACTCCTCTGCGTTCTGTCCGAGCTGAGAAAATTCTATCCTGAAAAATACGATCTTTGCGCGCTCATGCTCGACATGGGATTTGACGCATCCGAAACCGTCGGCGCCGCGCCGTCGGACACCTCCGAGATCGCCGAGCTGTGCTCGCGTCTCGGGGTGGAGTTTCACGTCAAGCGCACGGAGATCGCCCGTGTGATCTTCGATGTGAGAAAGGAATCGAACCCGTGTTCGCTGTGCGCGCGCATGAGGCGCGGATCGCTTCACGATCTTGCAAAGGAATACGGGGTGAACAAGCTTGCACTCGGTCATCATTTTGACGATGCCGCCGAAACGGTCATGCTCAATCTTTTCTTTGAAGCGAGGATCGGATGCTTCTCCCCGGTAACATACCTTTCAAGGAAGGACCTCACGATGATACGCCCGCTTCTTCTCACCGAAGAGCGCGACATAAAAACCTTTGTAAAAAAGGCATCTCTTCCGGTCATGAAAAGCCCCTGCCCCATGGACAAGACCTCCGAGCGCGCGAAAATGAAGGATATGCTTCATGCCTTCGACCGTGAGCACCGCGGGCTTTACACACGAATCGTCGGCGCTGTCGAGCGCGGCGGAATCGACGGCTGGCATGAATAAAAAAGGAGAAATCTCCTTTTTGTCCGAAAAATCGCGCCCCGAAAGCAGCTGCTTTCGGGGCGCGATTTTATTATAAACCGAAAGGAATCACTGTAAAGTCCGTCTGCGGCTTGATCGCGGGAAGTGCGGTGCCGGACGGTGCTTATCGGTTTACGCCGAGCAGATTCCTAAGCTCGGAAAGCGGCATCGGCTCGGTCATATCGGTGAACGGACCGTACCCGTCCTGACCGGGGGTGTAATACATAAACGGATACGCCGTTTCGTTCTCATCCAAAAAGATTTTGCCCTGATAACTTCCACAGACGCTTCTGTCACCTTCATATACGCCGGTAAGGAACAGAACAACACGCATATCCTTGCGGAGAATCGGTTCTCCGCCGATCGAATAGTCATGGTCCTCATAACGCCAACCGGTTTCGTAAACGCTCACGCTGTCTCCGACTGCCGCGTCACCCTTCCAGACTTCCTCAACTGTCACCACCGAACGTGTATTCTGAAGTCCGCTCGGCTCGCTGAGCCACTGCTCATCGTCCCGGACGACACGGGCGACAATAACCAGCTCGGCTTTCTGCATCATTTCGGCAACCGAAGAGGACATCCGCTCGGGGATCATCTCCGCGAGTGATTTGTTTGTCTTATCGTTCTTCCCGGGGAAATACAGCTTTTTCTGTTCGGATTCTGAGTTCTGAAGTTCGTTACCGGCTGTCAGCGTCTGCTTGGGCTCGGCAGACTCGGTTTTATCGGTTGTGTTTCCGGACTGCGAGCAGGAAGATGCGCTCAGAGCCACGCTTGCGATCAAAGCAAATGAGATGAATAATTTTGTGAATTTCATATTAACCTCCGATTTAACCGTATATTGCACGGGCACCTGCCGTGTCATCGTCTGTAGGAACTATTGCGGTTCTTGCAACAAATCCCTGATACATAAGTACTCCGTTATCTGACTGATTATGAGCAAGACCTATAGCATGACCTATCTCATGACCCGCAATACTTCTCATTTTTGAAGCATTATTTTCCGGAACACGGGCTGTATTGAAGCTGATGCTTGCATGAACCCAATTTGAATATCTGTAACTTCCGTTGTCAAGCATATTTTTTCCGTTTGCATCAAATAGTCTTGTTTCACCAGCCCATTTGGCATTTGGGTTTGTTTCGCCCCAAAAACAAATTGTTGCTCTGGCAGAAGAACTCACTTTTCTAAAGTAAAAATCAACACCATTACCATTGTCATATGGATTAAGTGCCCAATTCCAATCCTCAATTGCAGCATTGAATGCATTAATATACTTATATGAACTGCATCCTATATAGTATGTACGGTTGTAAATTCCTCCTGCGAGTTTTCCGCTGCCTAAAAGATTATACGCACTGGACGGTAAAACGGAAAACGAAACAACAAGTGCTGCGACAATTCCTAAAGATAATAGCTTTTTCATCTTTCCCATATAACCGCTCCTTAACATCTGTAATTTTTCACTGTTTCTTTTTCTGTACTCAAGCCATAGAGCAGTCATCAAACCAACGGAATCGCCGTCAATGATCTGTCTGCACCCGATCGCTTGCAGCGTCCGGCGGATGATTACCGATTTACGCCGAGCAGATTCCTAAGCTCGGAAAGCGCCATCGGCTGAGGCATATCGGTGAACGGACCATATCCCTCCTGACCGACAGTGTAATAGGAGAACGGATAAGCCGTTTCGTTCTCATCCAAAAAGATTTTGCCCTGATAGCATCCGCGTACGCCGCGGTCTCCGTCATGCTCTTCATCAAGGAAAAGAATGACATGCATATCCTTGCGGAGAATCGGCTCGCCTCCGATTGAAAAATCGTAGCCATCATAACGCCAACCGGTTTCATAAATGCTCACGCTGTCTCCGACCGAAACATTGCCCTTCCATACTTCCTCAACCGTCACGACCGAGCGCGTGTTTTCAAGCTTGCTCGGTTCACTGAGCCACTGCTCATCGTCGCGGATGACACGGGCGACAATGACTATATCGGATTTCTGCATCATTTCGGCAACCGAAGATGACATCTGTTCCGGAATCATTTCTGCGAGCGCTTTATTGGTTTTGTCATTTTTTTCGGGGAAATAAAGTTTTTCCTGCTTTTCCCCGGAATTCTGCTGTTCGAGAGTTACAGATTCCGTCTGTTTAGGCTCGGCAGAATCGGTTTCGCTCTGCACCTTTCCGGACTGCGCGCACGAAGATGCACTCAAAGCCACGCTTGCGATCAAAGCAAACGAGATGAATAATTTTGTGAATTTCATATTAACCTCCAAATTTAACCATATATTGCGCGAGCGCCTGCAATATCATCATCTGTCGGAACTATTGCGGTTCTGGCAATAAATCCTTGATACATAAGCACTCCGTTGTCTGCTTGATTATGAGCAAGACCAATAGCATGACCTATCTCATGTCCAGCAATACTTCTCATTTTATCAGCATTATCTTCAGGAACTTGCGTTGTATTAAAACTAATACTTGCATGAGCCCAATTCGAATATCTGAAAGTGCCGTTATTGACCATATTATTACCATTTGCATCAAATAGTCTTGTTTCACCAGCCCATTTGGCATTTGGGTTTGTTTCGCCCCAAAAACAAATTGTTGCTCTGGCAGAAGAACTCACTTTTCTAAAGTAAAAATCAACACCATTACCATTGTCATATGGATTAAGTGCCCAATTCCAATCCTCAATTGCGGCATTAAACGCATTAATATACTTATATGAACTGCATCCTATATAATATGTACGATTATAAATCCCACCTGCGAGTTTTCCGCTACCGAAAAGATTGTATGCATTTGACGGTAAGATAGAATACGAAGCAACCATTACTGCAACGATTCCGAAAGATAAAATTTTTCTGATTTTTCCCATAAAGTTATCCTCTCAACATCTACAAATTTAGTAATCCCGATTTTCTTCGCGGTTCTGCTTGCAAAACATAAAAGATTACCAAGCCAACGGAATCGCCCCCTTTTGTCAGAGTGACCTCATACAAATATATTTTTCACAACGGCAAAATATTCTGTTTTACCGATGCAAAATACATATTTCTTATTTTTTGTTTTTATTTATTTGCAAATTAATTATAATGCAATTTTGCAAGCTTTGTATTAACAAACTGTAAACATTGAGAAATTTATACAAATAAATTCTAAAATAACGCCGTTTTCACCGTACCTTTCGCGGCGGGATATATTAACTACAGAACCATCGCAATCTCCCCTTCGTCTCCGAATTTTCCCGAAAGGCAGGCGCTGCGCGCTCTCCCCGAGCGCCCGTTTGACAAAGCTGAACCGAATGTCAATACCGTACCTCCGACCGATCGGACGTATGTGCATGGCGCATCGCGTCTGCTTAAAATCATTTTCTTGATTTGATTATTTATACTTTACGAGTTAATTATAATATACTTTATTGCTTGATGTGTGAACGATTTGTAAATATTAAGGATATTTATTGTTCAGCGTGAAAAATCACGAAAAAACGCGATCCGGTACAAAAAGCGGTTCAGATGGCACGCGAAAAGGCGAACGGAAAACAATGCCGCCGCGCGGTCGGGGAATTTTCCCTTCCGGCGCGGCGGTGTGTGAAGTTATTTTATTTTGCCGTCGGTGTGCTTTCGCACCGTTCGTGCGCGCATCATGCGGCGGCGATCAGTGCAGGCACGTTATTCCGCGGAGGATTTGGTATCGGGGCTTGCCTCGGTATCGGATGCGGTCGTATCTGGAGTATATTCGAGATACGCCATTATCTTTTCGCAGTCGGTCTTTTCCATTCGGTAAACAATCGTCGAATCGGTGATCGTATAATAAACGCACGGGATCTTTTCGCCGTTCTCGCCGTCCTTCTCGCACTCGCCGCCGAACATCACCTCATACGATGCGGGCACGCGCGTCGTCGTGGCATTTCCGTCGGAATCCGTTGCGGCGACCGCGCTCTTGTAATTCACTATAAGCCGTGCCGAAGAATCCGTGATGCCGTAATCCGCAAGCTCGTCGGCGGTGACGGCGTACTGCACCCAATCCTCGCAGTCAACCGTTTTGTTATGAGTCGAGAGAAGATCATCCATTCCGTTTCCGTCGGTTATGGTGTTCTCTGCTCCGTCCGCGTTTCTGACGGTCATCGAAACGAGGTAGTTGTTGTCGATGTCTCCGCCGGGCTCGTCGAGCACGATGAGATCGCGGAAGGTATAGTTGAAGCTTGAGGTCAGCTTATCCGTGAAGAGATACACCTTCGAATTCTGAAGCATGAGATAGGTGGAAGAATTGAAGGAATTCACATTGCCGAGCTTGACCGTGTATTCGGTCGAGTCGGAATATTTCACGACCACCGTGAGCGACGGCGCGTCAAAGCCGTACTCTCCGCTGTCTCCGTCAAGCTCGCGGCTTGCGACCACGGAGGACACGGCGGACACCATCGAGCTTATCTTCGTCTGATCGAGCGGAAAATCCCGGTCGGCGTCGTAGTACCACGTTCCCGATTCGCAGGTGAAGGAAAGCTCGGAATCGTTTCCTTTTATATAAGCAAGCTCGACCGCATCGGATGCGTTTTTATCGATAACGGTGATCTTCGGAGTTTCCTCGAGCGGCTCATCCTTATTGAGGTCCATACGGGAAAGTATGACATATGCTCCGGCAAGCACGCCGAGCACAAGCACAAGGGCGATAAGCGGCAGAATCTTTTTCTTCTTTTTCACAGCCATTGATATAACCCGCGTTCTCCGCCGCGGCGGAGATTTCCTTTCAGCCAAATAATGTTCGGGGATCGCCCGCCGGAAAATACGGTGAGCGATCCCGCGTTTCGTTTTCGGGCATCTGCGCCGATGCGGCGCTGCCTTAAAATATCCGTGCTCTGCCGATCACTTGCGGCGGCGGACACCCCATACCGCAAATCCGGCAACTATCAGGATACCCGGAACAACGATGCAAAGAGTCCATTTCCAAGCGGAAGCCGTCTGCGATGTAACGGTGAGTAAAGTGGTTGACACGTTCTTTCCGATTATCGAGATCGACTCGGTCTTTGACGACATCCAATGGAGCGTTGCAATAAAGAGCTGCGAATTGCCCTTCGTCATCTGATCCACAGAATCGCCGATCACGGAGATGCTCGAGTACCAGACCATACGTCCGCCGTCGGCGTTTTCCGCATCGTCGGAATAGGTCGATGCCGCGGCTACCATAAACTGTCCTTCGATATCGCCGTCAGCCTTCGCCACCGTGGTATTCTCATCGACGGTCTTTTTAATATACGCAGATGTTGTGGTGGAGAGGACGGGGGTCACCGTAACTCCTTCGGCTCCCTCAATCGCACTTATGCCGTGCGAATACGGCATGAGAACGCCGATATTCGAGGAATCGAGAAGTGATACGGGGCTTGTCGGTCCGTTTGAGCCGATTATGGGATAGAGGTACAGCGGATTGTTGTAGTAATTGCTCTGCGAACCTTCAAGCACAAGTCCGTCCTCGGACTTCATGCCCATCATTTCGCATACGGAAGAGAGGTTCGGCATGCTCGCGCCGACATTCACCTCATATCCGGTGATGAGGACGATATCTCCGCCTCCCTTGATATAGGTCTTGAGAGTTTCGGCTTCCTCCGCCGAAATATCGAGTGTAGGCGCATAGATTATTACCGCCTCGGCATCCTCGGGCACTCCCTCGGACACGAGCGCAAGAGACACAAGCTCGTAGTTCTCGGTCTCGATGTAGTCGGTATACTTTGAGGACAGACCCGTTTCCCCGTGACCGGTCGTATAATATATCTTCGGTATGCTGTCCTCGGCTGCTCTCGCAACGGCGGAGGTTATATCGCGCTCGCCGTAGAAAAGCCTGTCTGCGGTGGTTGACGGATACTGCCCCGTGCTGTAGTAATACTGCGTCACATACTGCTGATATTCGCTGTAGCTGAGATCGCCGTATCCGTCCAGGTAGTACATGTACATATCGTCGTAGCCGACGACCGCGCTTCTCTTATCGGACACTGCGATAACGCTGTTTGATTCGAGGCTTTCATTCGTGTACTTCGACACGAAATTGGGATCTATCGCGGGATCGACACGGACAACGGTTATCTTGTCGGAAAGCTCGCCGTAGCTGTTTACGATCCTCTCTACGCGGGTGTCCTCCTGACCTTCCTCGCAGATATAGTAAAGCTTGATGTCTTCCTTTATTCCGTCGAGGATCCCCTTCGTCGTGTCACCGAGCGAGAACACCGATTCCGCGCTCATATCGATCTCGGTAGCGCTTTTCGGAAGCACCGAAACGACGAGATTTATCACCACGACGATCGCAATCACGATCACCGACACCGCGACGGAATACGACCCCGTTTTGAGGACGCGGCGGTTCTTCTTTTTCGCGTTTGACGCCTTCGGAGCTGCGTTTTCCGGATTCTGCACATTCATATTGTTGTCATTCATTTTACCGCCTCCTCAGTTCCAACGCTTCTTGTCCACCGACTGCACGGTGAGAAAACCGAACAGCAGGATCACAGTTACATAATAAACGACCGCGCCGATGTCGAACACGCCGTACATGAAGGAATACGTCTTTGAGAATACCGCAAGAGAATTGAGCATTTTCTCAAACGCGCCTTCAAACAGAGACGATTTCACGACATAAACGATGCTTGCGGCGACCACGAGAACCGTGCCTACCGCGGCGGATGCTACCGCATTCTTGGTCATGACATAGATGAGCAGCGCTGCCGCAATGCACAGGAGAATGAAGAGCGCAAACGATGCGGCGGTCGAATCGGGGATCATCGCGCTGATATTGTTCATAAGGTAAAGGAGTATGAACACGCCGAGCGTGAGGACCGCCGAGATCACCTGGCTTTCGGTGAGGGAGGATATGAACATTCCGATCGCAATAAGGGCGCATCCGACGAGGAAGAATGCGAATATCGACGCATATGCGGTGACGAAATACACATCGCCGTACACGGAAAGGATGAGCGGATAGAGGCAGAGTATCAGCGTTGAGATTCCGAGAACCGTGACCATCGCAAGGTACTTGCCCGCGACGACAGCGGAGGTTCTTATCGGAAGAGTATAAAGAAGCTGATCCGTTCTCGCCGCGCGCTCCTCGGAAAACGAGCGCATTGTCAGTATCGGTACGATTATAAGGAAAATAAACGATATTCCGGATATAACTCTTTCAAACTCCGGATATCCCGCTCCAAAGTTCACGCTGCAGGTATATATTCCCGCCATAAGGAGCAGAAACGCCATAAACACCGGTGCAATCATGCCGGAGAACAGGCTTTTCAGCTCGCGTTTATATATCGCCGTCATTTATTTGTCCTCCTTTTCTCCGGAGCCGTCTCCGAAAAGGGAGGAATACTCCCCGGTCTCTTCCCTGTTTTTCTTCTTTGATCTTTTCGGTGCGGTCTCGTAATACGGGGAATATTCTTCCTCGCTCCGTGCGCCGTCCGCAGAAGAAGCCGCGCCTTCGGAGGCGTTCTCCGCATCTTCGGAGGAAAACTCCATATGCTCCTCGTTCACAAGCTTTATAAAGATATCCTCAAGGCTGAGGCTGTTCGACTCAAGTCTGAGAAGCGGTATTCCCGCCGAAGAAAAGGCGCGGAATATATCCTCTCTGATATCGCTGCCGGATTTCACCTCGACGTTGCACTTTACGGAAGAGGGGGTCTCGGTGAAGCTTACGTTTTCAATGCCGCGAACGGTCGAGACGATCTCCTTCACGTCGGCAAGCGGCGCGCGCGCCTCAAGCTTTATGACCTCGGTCTCGGAGAAGCTGCGGTTGAGGTTTTCCATGGTATCCGAAGCCACGATCTTGCCGTGAGCGATCACGATAACGTAATCGCAGGTGGCGGATATCTCGGGGAGGACGTGGCTCGAAAGTATTACCGTGTGATCCTTGCCGAGTTCGCGGATGAGATCGCGTATCTCGATTATCTGCATCGGGTCAAGTCCGACGGTCGGCTCGTCGAGAATGATTATCTCGGGATCGCCGAGGATCGCCTGCGCGATACCGACTCTCTGACGGTATCCCTTTGAAAGATTGCGTATAAGTCTGTCTGCGACTCCGTGGAGCGCGGTCTTTGTCATTACGTTTCCCACGGCTTCGGAGAGCTTTGCGGAGGGAATCTTCTTTGCGCGTCCCACAAAGCTGAGGTATTCCTTCGGGGTCATGTCGTTGTAGAGCGGCGGAATCTCGGGAAGATATCCTATCCGCTTCCGCGCCTCGAGAGGCTCCTCGTAAATGTCGTGACCGTCAACGATAACCTCGCCGTCGGTCGCCGCAAGGCATCCGCATATTATATTCATTGTCGTTGATTTTCCCGCTCCGTTCGGACCGAGAAATCCGTAGATACGTCCCTTTTCAACGGTGAAGCTGATATCGTCCACCGCCGTGTTCGGACCGTACTTTTTCGTCAGGTGTCTGACCTCTATCAAAGCTCTTACCTCCGATTTTTAAATTCCGATTGGATTTAATGTATAAATTTTACCATTCAAATTTGAATATTTATAGGAGATTATCTTATCATTTTGTCACTTTTTTCGTCCGACAATTTATTTTGACATAAAAGCCGACGCGAAAAAAGGACGTTTCTTACGCGTTATTAATATTCCGCATATCGGCGGAATATATTTTAGAGACGGAAAACAAACGAAACACGTATCGGAGTTTATATTTTACATGAACGAATGCTTTGTATCCTCCGGCATATCCGGCAAGCGAAAAGAACGCATCCGCAGGGATGTGATAACGTACTCCATCGAGCGCGGGCTCGGCGCGGACGAAGTCCGAAGGAGTGCGCTGAAATACGGAAAAAACACTCTTGAAAAGAAGGGGCGCACCTCCCTCACGCGTCGCTTTCTTTCGAATTTCGGCGATCCGATAATAAGAATCCTGCTTGCGGCGTGCGCGGTGAACATTCTTCTGAATCTGCGGGACATAAATTGGATCGAGATCGGCGGAATTCTCGCCGCGGTATTCGTCTCCACGTTTATTTCAGCGGTTTTCGAGCACTCCGCATCGGGCGCGTTCGAGCGTCTCAACGCGCGGAGCGAAGAATATTTCGGCGTCGTCCGCGAAGGAAGGCTTGTGCGGTGCGCGCAGGGTGATATCGTCGTCGGGGACATCGTGAAGATATGCGGCGGCGAGATCGTCCCGTGCGACGGGATCATGATCGCGGGGACGGTAAAATGCGATCAGTCGGTGCTCACCGGCGAAAGCAGGCACATTGATAAGAAGTCCCGCGCACGCGGGGCGGGCAGCTTTGCGCCCGACACGTTCACCGGGAATCCCGAAAAGGACGACGAGGTGTTCTCCGGCTGCGGGATCATATCCGGCGAAGGCTTTATGCTTTGCATAAAGGTCGGAGAAAGCACATATTTCGGCTCCGTCGCCGCGAAGGTTCAATCGGACAAAACGGAAAGCCCGCTCAAAAACAGACTCGGAGAGCTTGCGAAAAAGATCAGCTTCATAGGATATATCGCGGCTTTCCTCGTGGCGGGAGCGTATCTTTTCAACTCGTTCTTCATCGATTCGGGAATGTCGCTTTCCGTCATGCTCGCGCGCCTCTCCGACGCGCGCTTCACCGCAGGGGAATGTCTTTCGGCGCTGACGCTCGCAATATCGGTTCTCGTGGTCGCGGTTCCCGAGGGACTTCCGATGATGATCACCGTCGTTCTCTCTTCGAACATGAACCGCATGATAAAGAAAAACGTGCTCGTACGACGAATGGTGGGAATAGAGACGAGCGGAAACCTCGGAATCCTCTTCTGCGATAAAACCGGTACGCTGACTGAAGGAAAAATGTCCCTTTCGCGCATCATAACCCCCGACGGGGAGTATCCGTCCGGGAATGCGTTTGTCCGGGACGGAGAGATGCTCGGGTGCATTCTCTCACCCGCCCCTTCGTCCGGCAGGAATCAGACCGACACGGCATTCTGCGCTTTTGCCGATTCGATGACGCCGCCCGAAACCTTCGCAAAGGTTCCGTTTGAATCCTCACGCAGATGCAGCGCCGCCGGAATCCGCATAAGCGGAGAAAGCGTCACCGTCGTGCGCGGCGCGCCCGAGATACTGCTCGGTCATGTTTCCCGCATACGCCGAGGAGGCAAAAGATCGGCAATGACTCCGGCTGACATATCACGCATACGCGATCTCGTATCGTCCCTCTCCGCCTCCGGGCGTGTGATAATGCTGTGCTCCGCGCCGGGGGACATGTGCGCACACATAATGAAAGGAGAATTCCCCGATCTTACGTTTCTCGGCATCGCGGAGATATGCGACGGCGTGAGAAAAGACGCTCAAAGCTCCGTGCGCGATGCGCAGAAGGCGGGAATACAGGTCGTAATGATGACGGGCGACGGTGCACAGACCGCCGCCGCCGTCGCCGGAAAATGCGGGATTCTCACCGAGGGCGGCGTGTGCATAAGCGGCGATGTTCTCCGCGCGATGAGCGACGGCGAGGTTACCGAGCTCATCCCGCGTCTGAACGTCGTATCGCGCGCTCTGCCCTCCGACAAGCTGAGGCTTGTCGAGCTTGCGAAATCCGCGGGACTTGTCGCCGGCATGACGGGCGACGGAGTGAACGATGCGCCGTCGCTCTGCGCGGCGGATGTAGGATTCGCAATGGGATCGGGAAGCGAGGTCGCCTCCGCCGCTTCGGACATCGTGATCCTTGATTCGAGCCTGCGCTCCATCGTAAACGCGGTTCTGTTCGGAAGAACGATCTTCAAGAGCATAAGAAAATTCATAACATTCCAGTTGATCATGAATCTATGCGCCACGGCGGTATCGTTCATCGGTCCGTTCATCGGCATTGACGCGCCCGTAACCGTCGTGCAGATGCTCTGGATCAACATGATAATGGATACGCTCGGCGCTCTCGCATTCGCCGGTGAAGCGCCGAATCCGCGCTGCCTGCGCGAAGCTCCCGTGCCGCGTTCCCAGGGGCTTATCACTCCGCCGATGCTTGCAAGGATACTCCTCTCGTCCTCGTTCATGACGGCGGTATGCCTGATGTTTCTGAAGCTGCCCGCCTTCCGCTCACTTTTCCCCGACGTCTCCGATCTGTACTATCTGACGGTATTTTTCGTGATAATCATATTCATGGGGATATTCACAAGCTTCTGCGTCCGCACCGACAGGATAAACCTTCTCTCCGGAATATCAAAAAATCCGGCATTCGTTCTAATAATGGCGCTTGCATCCGCCGTGCAGTTCGCGCTCGTCGAGTTCGGCGGAAGCGCAATACGGTGCATTCCGCTGTCCTCGCGCGATGCCGCCCTTGCCGTGCTCATCGCCGCATCGGTAATACCGATACAGAGTACGGTAAAGCTCTTTTTCCGTAAATAATTGACACGCGCTTTCTTTTGGGATATAATTTTATTAAATCGTCCCTCGGCAGAACTGTGCCGAAGGACATCACACACGCCGGACTCATTCGGCGCGTTTTCCCGGAGGAAAGCTGTGAAGCGCTACAACATCACGGATATGAATATAAACGGTGCGGGGATCACGCGCGACAAAAGCGGCGCCGTAATTTTCATTCCCGGCGCGGCGGACGGAGATATCTGCGATGCCGAAATAAACGGCGGCGGCAAGAATTATCTTACCGCCGAAATGCGGGAGCTTATATCTCCCTCCGAGCACCGCTGTCCGAGCTGCTGCGATGCGTTCGGAGTATGCGGCGGATGCACGCTCCGCCACATAACCTGCGAGCATGAGCTTGAAATCAAGCGGCGCGCCGTGGTTCAGGCTTTCAGGCGGCACAAAATCACGGCGGAGCCGGAAGAGGTAATCCCGACCTCCCCCGATGCGTACCGCAACAAAGCCGTATTCCACGCTTCGGGAAATTCTCTCGCATATTTCGCCGGGAAAAGCCATCGCCCGGTATATCCCGAAAGCGGTCGGTGTGCGATAATCCCCGAAATATTCGACCGACTGCGAACTTTCTGCGCGTCGTACTTTGCCGAGAGCTCACTCGCACTCCCATCACTCTTTCTCCGCTGCGGAGACGGCGGCGCGGTAATGCTATGTGCGGCAGGCGCAAGCGCCGAGCCCGACAGGATCGAAGGGCTCGCCGCATCTCTTTCCGACAGCTTTCCCGAAGTCATATCCGTATATGCCGCGGACCGCGAGCCTTCCCTGCCCGGCGCGGTATTCACGCACATACGGGGAGTTCGCGAGCTTGCGATCACCGTGCGCGGCATAACATTCTCCGTATCTCCGGCGTCGTTCTTCCAGGTAAATAACGAAGGTTGCGCCGAGCTGTGCCGTGTTGTATGCGAATTCGCCGCTCCCGCGCCGGGTGCGCGCATCGCCGATCTGTACTGCGGAGGCGGCATGTTCGCCCTCATGCTCGGAAAAGCCTTCCCGGAATGCAGCGTCACGGGAATCGAAATAAACGAAAGCGCCGTCGCGTCCGCCGCGAAAAACGCAGCTGAAAACGGCATCGGCAATGCGGAATTTCTCTGCGGAGATGCCGGAGCATATCCGGAGAGGCTGCGCGATCTGTCGTGCTGTGTGGTCGATCCGCCGCGCGCCGGGCTTTCGGACAGGACCGCCGCACTGCTTCTCGAAGCCCGACCCGACAGGATCGTGTATGTATCATGCAATCCGGAAACGCTCGCGCGCGACATCGGACGCCTCGGCAAATCGTATTCGATCGGGCGCATGATATGTGCGGACATGTTCCCCCGCGCACCGCATGTGGAGACGGTAGTATTGATGACGCGCGCGGACAGATAAGCGTCCGGAAATCCCGGATTTTATGCGTCTGTCGTGATTTTGCGTCAGTTTAACATTTCGTTGATTCCCCGAAAATCATCTCTGCATGAGCATATCTGCGGGAAATTGCGATCACATGGATAAAAGCTATCCCGGCTTTTATCTTACAACAAATACGGATCGGGAATTGAAGCAGGAAGCGATCAGCGAATATGATAACGAAGAAAACAGAAGAATCATGATAGCCGCCGCGGGAGTGGAGTACGAGAACTTCTGTAAAATGACGCGGGCAGAAGAAATCACGAAGTTTGCCAAAAAGATCGGCATAGCAACCTGCGTGGGATTGCTGCACGGAGCCGGGATTTTTGCCGAAATTCTATGAAAATACGGATTTGAGGTGTTCGAAATTTGCTGTAAAGCGGGAACGGTCGAAAAAAGCCGTCGGGATTCCCGAATGCTGTGAGGAAATCGGGAAGAACATGTGCAATCCGATTTTGCAGGCAAAGCAGTTAAACGCAGGAAAAACGGATTTGAATGTAGTAATCGGTCTTTGCGTCGGACACGACAGCCTGTTCAATAAATATTCGGATGCACTCGTAACCACACTTCTCACAAAGGACCGCGTGCCGGGGCATAGCGCTGCGGCGGCTCTTTATCTGAGAAAGGACATATTATTCAAGACTGATATGCAATTGATTTGCAAGAGGCTTTCCGCGAAAGCCTGTAAAAAACGAGATGGGGGATACCGCACTTTTGTGCGGTATCCCCCATTTTGATTTAATTCAGATAAGAAAACGTTTTGCCTAAATCGGTATCAAAGCCGAGTGCCCGATACATTCCCTCATCGCACGGGGCACAGGTGACAGCCAGACCGGAGAGGGCGTTCTCCCTGCTCCATTTTTGTGCAGCTTGTGTCAGCATCCGGGCAATGCCTTTTCTGCGGAACACGGGTTCAATATAAAAGTCATCGAACACTCCCGTGTCGGTACATGCAAAGGTGGAGAAACATTTTACGACGCTACACATACCCACAGCACGGCAGCCGCGCTTTGCAACAAAGAAAGTGATCTTCCCGTCACGGATCGCCCGGGCAAGATGTTCCTGCTCTTCCTCGGTTGCAGGCTGTTCCCTGATCTCCTTCAAGAATCCGTTTTCAAGCTTTTTGAGCTGCCAATCATCAGGATCGGCGAGGACTTCCGCGGTTATGGGAACATCTTCTGCCGGGGGCAGGATCATCAGCGCATCTCCCCACTCGTCAACACCGTTCTCTACAAAGCCGACGTTTTTCCAAAAATGCCGCCGCCGCTCGCTGCCGCCGCAGTTAAGCTCTGCATACAATGCGCCGCGTTCTTTTGCCCAATCAAGCAGCACCCCGGCGCATTCCCTGCCGGTTCCGTTCCCGCGAAACTCCGGATAGACGCAGTATTCCATGATGAAGCACTTGCCGTCCTCGGAAGTGAAGAGCACGGGCATGGCAAATCCGATATCCCGTCCGTCCCGCCGGAAGAACAGGAAGAAGCAGCGATCCTGCGGTCTGCTGTAAATTTCCATCATGCGGTCATGATACCCGGAGCCGAGAAAGTATTCAAGTTCGTCGTCATCGGAGTCGGGGAAAATGTCCCGCTTGTGATAGGCATGAAGCTGCTCCCAAAAGGCAGCAACATCGTTTTCCGTGACTGCTTCACGGATGGTGATTCGGTTTTCCATTTGATTTCCTCCAAAATTTGATTCGGAGGGTTAGGAAGCGTGAACCCTCCATACACGATTCATCTTCATAAAGACCACACCTTTCTTAATCAAATTGTATTCAGATGCCTTTTACGGCATTGATACCTTGGAAATTACCTTCGGAAAAATATTTGCGGAATCGTTTTACACTGTCACGAAGCTGCGCCTGAAACGCTTTTGTCAGATGATTCCGACAAGTAAACGGAGGCTGATCGGGCGAGCGGAATGTGATGTTTTTATCATCTTCACACGATCACCGCGCCGTCAGCCTCGCAGAGCGGCGATGCCTCAAAAGGCAAAGCCGCTCCGCACAAGGCAGTCGAACACACTGCTTATTTTGTAATCAAAACAGAGTTGAATATGCTGCGAAGCGCTCCGTCGGACGGGCTGTTTTTCACAACAAGCTCTCCGACGGCGTTCTCTATCATCGTGGACGATCCGCCGCCGTCGAGATTCACGGCATATGTTGCGCCGAGTTCCTTCAGCATGAGCGACAAATCGAGCAGCGATGCGCCGTTTGACACCTCCTGCTGTCTGCCGTCTACGACTATCAGGTACACGCATCCGTTATCATCGTAGCCCATTGCGGTTCTCGGGTGGCGGATCTCACCGAACGGCGTGCCCTGTCCGTTCTGGTAAATCGTGCCGCGGCGGAGCAGGACGTGCGATGCTCCGAAGCCTGTCTGCATATTTGAAATCTTAGCCCTCGCCTCGCCCGCGATTCCGCAGTCGAGAGTTCCGTCCTTCATCACGGCGATCCACGGGCGGTTTTCGTTATTCTGCTTAAGGATATTTCCGTCCTTAACGCAAAGCCCCTGCGGTGAATTATCGGATTCTATATGGAAGAAGTCCGCATTGATGCCGAAGAAAATATCATTGCCTGATGCGATCTCGCTCTCCATTTGCTCGCGGACCGTTGCGCTGACGCCGGAAACCTTATCTCCGTCCGGCGTACCCATGACTATACGCGACGCGCCGTTCGGCACGGTCAAAAGATACGCCTTGACCGGCATGCCGTGGGCATCGGTATACTCAAGCTGTGCATACTCCGAGCCGTCCTCGTAAACGCTGCTGTCACGCGCCGTCAGCTCGAGCAGATTTGAATCAACGCCGTACAGCGTTCGTGCGGGAATGGACGCATCCGACTTTGCCTCTCCGAATTCCGAGAGATATTTCGCCGCAAATGTGCGGATGGCGAAGAGAATTCCGTTCTCCGTAATTGCATCAATGATGATTTTGTCATCATCGGCGGAAATTATAAATGTGTTCGTCCCTATCTCGGGATCGTGCTCATCACTGCCACATTTTACGAATATTGCTTTTCCCCCGTTATATCCCGCGGAATCGGCAATACTCACATCCTTGCCGCAAGCCTTTTTTATACTGCGGGCGAGAAAAGCTGCCATTCCGTTACCGGGATTTGACGAAAAAACAGTGTACTCCTCGACAGGGATGCCGTCAAGCGTCAGCTCCTCGCACACAGTCTTATGCGAATAAAGACGGCGCGTTCCCGACGTTACGTTTTTCGTCGCCTCGACCGTCACGTATTCACTGCCGGTCCACTTAACATATGAGCCGAGTCGGTTGTACTTGTTCACATAACCGAAGCTGTCCCACAGAAACGCGCTCACCGCCTCATAAAGTCCGGCACTGTCTCCGGCATTGATAACGATGCTCTTTTTCGTCTGCACATCATAAACCCAATCGAACTCCCCGAGTCCCGCCGCAGCCTTTCTCGACTTTGGGCGCGAGGTGTCGCCGAGAATGATCTCCAATTCTGCCGTGCTCTTGTCGGTAATTATGCGATTATTTCCCTTCGTCGTGCCGTAGACGCTGTCAAGCGCCGTGCAGAGAAGCCGCGCAGCTTCATTCTCAAAGTTGTCCGTCTCAGACGGCACAACGACCGAGAAATCGCCGAGCTCAAAATCCACTGCGGGATAAACTGCCTCGCCGAGTATTACGTCCCAGCCCGCAGCCCATCTGATCACGGCTATTACATCAGCCAAGGAGATTTTTCCGTCCGCCTCGACATCGCCTGCCGAAACATCGACCGAAACATCCCATCCGGCGACCTTCTGCAGCAGCAGAATAATGTCGCGCACATTTATCTTGCCGTCGCGGTTTACATCACCGTAGATTATCACCCGAAGCTCATCCTCGCCCTGCCGTACAACGGCTCCGGACGGAACAAGATCGCTGCCGCCGAGAACACAATCCTCTACGGCAACGACTGCGCCGGCATCGAATTCCGCGGCAAGGTCGTCCGCCGTAACCTCGCCGTAGATTCCGCGAATACAGCCCGCCTCACGGTCGAGAGTCAGCCGCGACTCCGCTTTCAGAGTCAATGCCTTGTCCGCGCCCGAGACCGGAACCCAAAGCACCGCTCCGAAAAGAATCGCCGCACTCAGGAGTGCGGACAGAATTTTTCCGTGTTTCATGAAATCATACCTCCGAATTCGGTAGAGATGTCTGTAAGCATATTATAACAAAGAAAAAATGAAAACGCAAGTATACTGTGTTTTGAAGCAATTTCTTGATTATCTTCGCCTGAGCAATACTTTACAAATTTCGAAAAACATGCTATCATAAATAAAACGGTCAAAATGCACATCAATTTTTTAATATTGTATATTTTATAAGGAATTCATGATATGATTAATTTTATAAAAGTGCTGCTCAACCGACGTAAAGCCAAAATTGCAGCAAGAAACGAATTATGTGACAATACCATTGCACGGTTTAAGTCTGCAAACGAGGCTGCGGACCGACTGTTTTGCGATGCTCATGTTCTTATAGACACCGACGAATACACAAAATGGAAAAAAACATATTCAAAAGCCCTTCAGGAAACAAGGTCCGATGAAATCAAAAAGCTAAAGAAAGCCGAACATTTCTCCGGTCTGATTAACGAACATACAAAATTAACAGAAAACAAAAAACATTTAGAACAGCGCATTCTTTTCCACAACCGCAAAGTAACAAACGAAATGATCAAAAACGCCTACGCTCTTATAGGCAATGTCGAAGGTCGGAAATTAGACCGCCAACAAATGGAATGTATCGTAAAAGACAGTCACAATCACCTTGTCATTGCCGGCGCGGGAACAGGAAAAACGACCACAGTTATAGGAAAAATAAAATTTCTTCTGAAATCAAAACAATGCGCACCGGAGGACATATTAGTTCTTTCTTTCACAAATGCATCCGCATCCGAAATGAATGAAAGAATTCGAAAAGAAACCGGATATAACATAGCCGCATCTACTTTTCACAAATTAGGGCTCAATATCATCTCGGCAGTTGATGCGGCATTTCCGAAAATAACGCAGCTGCGATTAAAAAAATTTATCAAAGAACAGATACTTACCGAGATGAAATCCGAATCGTATCTTAAACTTTTAAATGCGTATATGGTTTACAACCGTATATCCGCGAAATCCGAATTCGATTTCAAGACAAAGGAGGAATACGAAGAATACTTAAAGTTCAATCCGCCGATAACTCTCTGCGGAAACGAGGTCAAAAGCTACGGCGAAATGGATATTGCAAATTTTCTCACTCAAAACGGAATACAGTATATCTATGAACAACCTTACAAAATCGACACACGCACAGAAATATACGGTCAGTATCACCCTGATTTTTACCTGCCGGATTACGATATTTACATTGAATATTTCGGCATAAACAGAAACGGTGAAGTACCGCCGTGGTTTTCGGCATACGGCACCACGACCGCATCTCAGCATTATCTTGACTCCATAGAGTGGAAACGCAATCTTCACCAAAGCAACGGTACAAAAATGATAGAATGCTTTGCCTATGAAAAATCAGAAGGAACGCTGCTTGAAAACCTCCACCGAAATCTTATAAACTTCGAAGTATGCATAACACCAAAATCCGAAGCAGAGGTATGGAATCAAATTTCACAAAGCGAAGATGATATTCTCGAGGGAGTAGTCGAATTGTTTGAGACCGTTATAAACCTCATAAAAAGCAACCGATACTCAATTGAATACGTCCGTAAGTTAAATGCCGAAAGAGAAAACACAAATAATAATAACAAAATAATTCTTTTGCTTATCGAACCGATATATAATGCATACAATGATTATCTTGCGAGGAACGGTGAAATTGACTTTAACGATATGATCAACACAGCAAGACAGTATGTAGACGAAGGCAAATATATAAATCCGTATAAATATGTTATAGTGGATGAATATCAGGACATCTCAAAATCACGTTTTCTTCTTTTGAACAGTTTGAGGCAGTCAAGCGATTATGAGCTATTCTGCGTAGGTGATGATTGGCAAAGTATTTACAGATTTGCGGGAAGCGACATAAGCTATATTATTAATTTCGAGCATTATTGGGGACGTACGGAAATCAGTAAAATCGAAACAACTTACCGCTTTCCGAAAAAATTGATTGACATCAGCAGTGATTTTATAATGAAAAATCCGATGCAGATCAGAAAGAACATCGTCAGTCCGAACGCCGATGCAGGATTTGCTTTGGGAGAAGTATCCGGCTTCAATGAGCAATGTGCAATAGAATTTGTCGCCAAACGAATAAATGATCTGCCTCAAAAAAGCAGTGTCTTTTTCATAGGAAGATATTCTTTTGATGCAGAATTATTAAACAAAAGCGGACTGTTTGAGTGCCGTTATGACAATCAGCTCGGACTGATAAAAATCATCTATCGCCCAAGACCCGACCTCACGCTGAACTTTTTAACGGCACATAAGTCAAAAGGACTTCAGGCAGATTATGTATTCATAATAAACAACAAAAAATCAAAAATGGGCTTCCCGAGTAAAATACAGGATTCCCCGATACTTGACCTGCTTCTTGACAATTGCGACCAATATCCCTATGCCGAAGAACGCCGCCTGTTTTATGTTGCGCTGACGCGTGCAAAAAAGAAAGCCTTTATCGTTACGGTAAAGGGAAAAGAATCCGTTTTTGCCATGGAACTGAAGGAACTCTACAAAGAAGATTTGAAACGTGAGCAATACGAATGTCCGATATGCGGCGGCAAACTTCGAAAAATATCCGGTCAGTACGGTGACTTCTTCGGATGTTCAAATTATAAGGTCACCGGATGCACCTACAAAAGAAAAATCAATTCAAATACATCTCAGGTTGACAAAGTAACTTATAATGTGATAAAATAATCGGGATAACTTTCGTGCGGCGGAAACAGTGATGTTTTTTCGGCATCATACGTTTTTTCCGCGATCCTTTCCGCCGCGGCAAAAAGGATGCACGGCAGACAGCAGGATTCACAAAAGAAGGGCATTTTAATGGATTTTTCGGAACTCAACTTAAACGAACAGATTCTTACCGCGCTCGGCGAAGAAGGATACTCCGAGCCGACCCCCATACAGGCAGAGGCAATTCCCGTTGTATTGGAAGGACGCGATCTTCTCGGCTGTGCGCAGACGGGAACGGGCAAGACCGCGGCGTTTGCGATACCGATACTTCAGCGTCTCGCAGAACGTCCCGCAGGTGCGGAAAAGCGCAAGATATCCGCGCTCGTCATAACTCCGACGCGCGAGCTTGCACTCCAGATTCACGAAAGCTTCACCGCATACGGCAGGCATCTCAAGCTGCGCTGTGCGGTCGTATTCGGCGGAGTGTCACAGAAGCCGCAGGAGGACGCGCTCGCCAAGGGTGTCGATATCCTCATCGCCACGCCCGGTCGTCTTTGGGATCTCATGGGGCAGAAGCTTGTCGATATATCCAAGATAGACGTTCTCGTTCTCGACGAGGCGGACCGTATGCTTGACATGGGCTTCATCCACGATGTACGCCGCATTGTAAAGAAAACGCCCGACAGCCGTCAGACGCTGATGTTCTCGGCGACCATGCCGCCGGACATTGCCGAGCTTGCAAACGAAATGCTGAAGGAGCCTCACCGGATCGACATTGCGCCCGCGGGCTCGACCGTAGATACGATCCGCCAGTTCGTATATTTCGTCGATCGGGAGCACAAAAAGGATCTGCTTGAGTACATTCTCGAGAAAAGCCCCGTCGCGTCGGTGCTTGTATTCACGAGAACAAAGCACGGTGCGGACCGCCTGCAGCGGCTTCTTTCAAAGGACGGGATCAAAACCGCGTCGATCCACGGAGACAAATCCCAGGGGTCGCGTCAGGCGGCGCTCAAGAACTTCAAGGATCACCGCGTTCGCGTTTTGGTCGCCACCGACATTGCGGCGCGCGGAATCGACATCTACGAGCTTCCGCTTGTAATAAACTACGATCTTCCTCAGGAAGCGGAGACTTATGTACACCGCATCGGAAGAACGGGACGCGCCGGAATGCCCGGAGTTGCGATCTCCTTCTGTTCATATGAGGAAAAGCTTCTCCTTTCCGACGTGGAGTGGCTTACGGGCGATCTGCTCTGCGAGCTCACGGACAACCCGTACCCCATGAGAAACATCACACCGGAGAAAAAGGATTTCGTACCTTCGACATACAAAAGCATCGGCAAGAAGCCGCGCAGAGGTTCAAGACGCAGATGAGCTCCGGAGCGCTCACGCATCCCGGTGAACTTGAGTTGATCTTCGACGTAATCAGGCGATGCGAGCTTGAGAAGCTCCGCGGAGTGCGGCTCGTCACTCCCGAAAGTGCGGGCATATACGCGCATCTTCTGATCGGAAGAGACGACACAGCCGGAGCGGTATTTCTGACGGATGAGCGGCGCGCGGCGGGCCATGCGGTGATATCGCGCGGCGGCGGATGCCGTCCGATACTGTTTGAAGACTTTCTCACAAAGCAGTGCAGGTCACGCGATGTTTCAAAGCTGATACTCTGCACCGGGCATGAAATACTTTCCCCCGAGCTTTTCTCCTACAACGATTTGTACACCGCGCTTTTCGCAAAAGGAATTCTGATCTGCGATCTTTTCGAAGTGTCGGACGGTATCTGCCGTTCGGTGCTCTCCCCGAATTTCTCGGATTATCCGGATCGGGGGCAAGGGCATGATCTGCCGTCACAGTCTTAATTCCGATCGCCGTATTTATCACGCACAAAGCGGGCGCTGCCGAAGCAGCGCCCGTTTTATCTTTTTGCGGATCAGTATGTTATCGAGTCGATCTTCAAAGTTCCGCCCTCATCCGTCAGTCTGAAATACAGACGGCGGCTTGAATCCGACAGTATATCGTCGCGGAACGTACCGTCGTTTCGGAATATCTTGTATTCGACTGCGAAATTGTACGCCTCCGTCGCCGTGCCGTTTTTCTCAATCCCCGCGGATTCCACACGGGTATCGTATATCATCTGCGGAGTAAACGCGCCCTGACGCTCGTACTTTTCAAAGAAGGCTTCGGTAAACATACCGTTGTAAGCATCGCTGTCCCCTCGGCGGATCGCGGAGAAATATTCCGAGAAGAACGATGCAAAGCGATCCTCGGCGGTTATATCACCTTCGCCGTATCCGATCTCCTCGCCGCCGTTTTTCATATAAAGCGCCCTGTCAAGCCCCATATAATCCTCATCCGCCGAAACGTCGCGGTTCCAATCGGTCTCGGCAAACTTCCGCGAATCGTAAGTGACATCGGGGTAAGCGCTCTTTATCTCATGCTCGCGCCGATATGCGGGGATGTACAGCAATGCTGCCGCCGCCAGAGCAATCACGACTACAGCCGCGATCACCGTGAAAAGGCGCTTTTTGCTTTTTTCGCGCTGTTTTTTTGCCATCGTCGGGATTAAAACATATCGAAGTAGCGGAGAAGGTTCTTCTTTCCGAGCGAGATCGCGGCAAGATTATCCTCGGGTCCTTCAAACTCAACGGTAACGTAGCCGTCGTAGCCGTTTCTCTTGAGGATTCCGATGCTCTGTGCGATGTGAGCCTCGCCGTGGCCGATGACTGTCGCACGAAGGTAGTTTCCGCTGCGGCTCTTGAACCAGCAGTCGCCGGGATCGATCTCCATTCCGCTCTTCACGAGGAAGTCCTTCGCATGGACATGGAACGCATACGGTGCCATAACGCCGACCGCGCGGTTCGTATCCTCATCGGCGCAGAGGAAGTTTCCGAGATCGACGAGAGCACCGTAATTCGGATGGTTTACGGTATTCACAAGCTTTTCAACGCGGGAGGAATCCTGAGCAAAAAGTCCGTGATTCTCGCTCATCGTGCGGATGCCCTTCTGCTCCGCGTACTTTGTGATCTCTCGCACTCTCTCCGCAATCTTCGGAAGAAGGCAGTCAAAGCTGCGTCCGAGCTTGACATTCGAAGGAAGACCGCCGGAAACGTCGTGTCTGAACAGCTTCACGCCGAGCTCCGCCGCAGAATCGATAAGGCGGCAGATGCGCTGTATTTCCTCGCGTCCGTCGTCGCCTCCCCAATTTATAACATCGGCTCCGATAAGGAAAGCAACGGGCTCGATTCCCTTCTCGGCACAGTACTCACGGATCTTCTTCGCTCCTTCGGGATTCAGCCACTCCTTCTGCCATCCTCCCTCGACAAATTCTATACCGTCAAATCCCTCGGAAGCTGCGTGATCGATGCATCCGAGCACACCGAACTTTGAATCGGACATATAACCGCCGTAGCTGTATGTACTTACGCATGTTTTCATAAAGATATCCAAACCTTTCCCGTCACCGGGTGACCCGGTGCGTTTTCTTACTGAATATTTTATACTAACGTCTGTCGATTTTCAATAGCAAATCGTAAATTATCGACTCATTTATTTACTTTTTATTTCTTGACATAGAGCGACACAGTAACTATAATAATATATTATGATGTATTTTTGTGCGATGCTGCGGATCGTTTTCCGCCGTCGGGAGGCTGTAAATGCGTACTTACAATAACATACACCAGGCTGAAAAGCCGAAATCTTTCACCGATATCCGTGATCTGTTCCGTTCAAGCGCGCAGGTCTTCGGAGACAAGGTGCAGTATTTCTACCGCGACGATGCGCTCGTCCGCGAATTCACGTACAACGATTTCTGGAGCACCATGCGTGAATTCGGCACGGCGCTTTTTGACCGCGGTCTTTCAAACGCCCATGTCGCAGTCGTCGGAGACACCCATCCGTATTGGGTGACAACCTTCACATCCGTGATATCGACAGGCGGCGTCATCGTTCCCCTCGATCATGAGCTTGACATCGATGAAATGATAAACTTCATGCGTCGTGCGGAATGCACCGCCGTCGTATACACCGGAAGCATGAACGGACGCCTCACGTCCCGCATGAACGAGCTTCCGTTTATAAAGTATTTCATTCCGATAAGTCCGGCAGGGGAGGATTTCTCCGGCGGGCGCGTCATGTCATATGAGGATTTTCTCACCGAAGGACGTGCAAAGCTTGAAGCAGGAGACACTCGCTTTGAGGATCATGAGATATCCATGGACGAAATGTGCGCGATCCTGTTCACGTCGGGCACGACCGGCTCGTCAAAGGGAGTTATGCTCTCACACCGCAATCTGACCGCTGCGGCGGATGCCGCGTGCCGCGCCACGCGATTCGACCGCAATTCACGCTTCGTTTCGGTCCTTCCGATCCACCACACCTACGAGCTTACCTGCGCTCATCTCGCTCACGGAAACCTCGGCTGCACTTCGTATATCAACGAAAGCCTCCGCTATGCAACGAGAAACTTCAAGGAATTCAAGCCGAATTCGCTCATACTCGTTCCCCTTTTCCTCGAAACCATTCACAGAAAGATTTGGGACGAGATCCGCAAAAAGAAAATGGAGAAGAAAGTGCGCAGCGCAATGGCTATCGCGCTGACGCTTCTCAAAACCGGAGTCGATGTGCGCGAGAAGATGTTCTCGGAAATCACGGCGGCATTCGGCGGTAAGCTGAAATATATAATAGTCGGCGGCGCGCCGATCGATCCGCAGATCATAAAGGATTTCTACGCCTTCGGCATCACGATCTGTCAGGGCTACGGAATAACCGAATGTTCCCCTCTCGTTGCGGTGAACCGTCCCGGAGCGGTCAAGTTCGACTCCGTGGGACAGGTCGTCGACAACTGCGAGGTAAGGATCGATCCCGTTGACGGATGCTCCCAGGGCGAAGGAGAGATCGTCGTCCGCGGTCAGAACGTAATGCTCGGATACTACCGCGACGCGGACGCCACGCGGCGCGCGTTCACCGAAGACGGCTGGTTCCGCACGGGAGATATCGGCACCGTTGACCGCCACGGGTACATCACCATCACGGGAAGAAAGAAAAACATCATAATAGCAAGCAACGGAAAGAACGTATTCCCCGAAGAGCTTGAAGAGCGTCTCGCACGCCTCCCCGAGGTCAGGGAATCCGTTGTTCTCTCACGAGAAGGCGAAAACGGAGTTACCATAGTTGCGATAATCGTTCCCGAAATCGCAGAAGACAGCGATTATTCCGCGCTCAGCGAACGCATAAAAGAAGGTATCGCTAAAATAAACCGTTCCCTTCCGTCGTACAAGCACATCGGAAAATTCGAAATACGCAGTGAGGAATTCGAGAAAACTCCGTCAAAAAAAATAAAGCGTTTTGTCGGTTTGTCAATGATATGTTACATTGTGCTTCAAAAAATTATTGAGAGTAGCCTTGGGTGAAATCCAGTTAAGCGGACGCATGGGAAAGTTATTGTATTTCCGAAGGTGAACGGCGAGTTGTTTTTTGAAGT
>ERZ857984.185-NODE-185-length-87356-cov-4.763840_pt1 | contig 87356 bp, 72 predicted proteins | sample MGYA00519914_ERZ857984 | MGnify/ENA primary metagenome ERZ857984 (study PRJEB31778, sample SAMEA3449417) | human gut metagenome | biome: human gut; feature: human-associated habitat; material: faeces | place: United Kingdom | collected 2010/2012 ...
TTGCAAAACTGACGGAAGGCGTCGAAAACGGCTTGAAAGAGCAGGTTTTATTGGGCGTTACGGGTTCGGGCAAAACCTTCACGATGGCGAATATCATCGCCAATGCAAACCGTCCTACGCTCGTCCTGGCGCACAACAAAACGCTCGCCGCACAGTTGTGTTCGGAATTTCGTGAGTATTTCCCCCGTAACGCAGTTGAATACTTTGTCTCCTACTACGACTATTACCAACCCGAGGCGTATGTCCCGGGCAAGGACGTATATATCGAGAAAGATTCGGCCGTCAACGCCGAGATCGACAAGCTGCGCCATTCGGCGACCAGCGCGCTCTTCGAGCGGCGGGACGTCATCATCGTTGCGTCGGTTTCCTGCATTTTCTCGCTCGGCGACCCGGAGGAATACCGCGAGCAGACGCTCTCGCTGCGCCCCGGGATGCACTTCCCGCGCGAGCAGCTCATCAAGCGGCTGGTCGGAATGCAGTACAGCCGCAGCGACATCGGCTTTGAGCGCAACAACTTCCGCGTCCGCGGCGACGTGGTGGAAATCTTCCCGTCCAATGAGGACAGCACCGCGGTGCGGGTCGAGCTGTTCGGCGACGAGATCGAGCGTCTCAGCCGCATCAATACCGTTACCGGTGAGGTCGAGGCACGGCTGCTCTATATGCCGATCTTTCCGGCGTCTCATTATGTGACGAGCGAGCAGAAGCGTGAGCAGGCGCTGCGCGAAATCGAGGACGAGCTGTCCGAGCGCATCGCTTTCTTTGAAAAGAGCGGCAAGCTCATTGAGGCGCAGCGCATCCGCGAGCGGGTGCTGTTCGACATTGAGCAGATTCGCGAGATCGGCTTCTGCAATGGGGTGGAGAACTACTCCCGCGTGCTCGCCGGCCGCGAGCCGGGCAGCGAGCCGTATACGCTGCTGGACTATTTCCCGCCGGATTTTCTGATGTTTATTGATGAAAGCCACGTTACCATTCCGCAGGTGCGCGGGATGAGCGGCGGTGACACGGCGCGGAAGAAGAACCTGATCGACTATGGCTTCCGGCTGCCGTCGGCATATGACAACCGGCCGCTGAAATTTGACGAGTTCCTGCGGAAGAAGGGACAAACCATTTATGTCAGCGCTACGCCCGGTCCCTTTGAGAAGGAGCGGGCCGAGCAGACTGTCGAACAGATCATCCGTCCGACCGGCCTGCTGGACCCTGAGGTCGAGGTGCGTCCCGTCGGCGGACAGATCGACGACCTTCTCGGCGAAATCCGTCGCTGTACGGAAGCGAACGAGCGCGTGCTCGTTACTACGCTGACGAAAAAAATGGCCGAGGATTTGAGCGAATATCTGCAGAACAACGGCGTCCGGTGCAAGTATATGCATTACGATATCGAGACCATCGACCGCATCGAACTGTTGCGCGGCCTGCGCGCGGGTGAGTTCGACGTGCTCGTCGGCATCAACCTGCTGCGCGAGGGGCTGGACCTGCCGGAGGTGTCGCTGGTGGCCATTCTCGATGCGGACAAAGAAGGCTTCCTCCGCAGTGAGGGCTCGCTCATCCAGACCATCGGCCGCGCCGCGCGCAACGCTGAGGGCAAGGTCATTATGTATGCCGATAAAGTCACCGGCTCGATGCGCCGCGCCATCGACGAAACCGAGCGCCGCCGCACCGCGCAGGACGCATACAACCGTGCCAACGGCATCGTGCCGAAAACAATCGTCAAGGAGATCCGCGACCCGATTGAGGTCACACTGAAGGATGACGCCGCGCATGTGTCCGACGTCGAAAAGCTACCGAAGGAAAAGAAAAAGAAGCTGGTCGAAAAGCTGACCGCCGAAATGAAGCGCGCAGCAAAGGAACTGGACTTCGAGACTGCCGCCGCACTGCGTGACCGTATACGGCGTCTGATGTAGACGGGAAAAGGGGAGAGGAATTATGGGCCGGCCAAAAGCCGTTCAGAAAAGCTTTTGGGGCACGCTGGGCAAGCTGCTGCTTTCCAAGACCACGATTGTGATTTTGGCGCTGGTTGCGCAGGCCGTGCTGCTGATTTGGCTGGTCATCGACTTGTCGCAATACGCCGCTTATGTTTATGCGGGTTTTCTGGTGCTGTCGGCGCTCGTCATCCTCTGTATTGTCAATCGTGATGACAATCCGGACTTCAGGCTCGTCTGGATGGTTCCGGTCGCGGCCCTGCCCGTCGTGGGCGCTGTTATTTACCTGTTCGTCCGTCTGCAGCTCGGCACGCGGCTGATCCGCCGCCGCATCGCCGCTTCCGACGCGGCTGCCGCCGAGGTGCGTCCGCGGGACGAAAGCGCCGTAGCGGCCGTCCGTGCGCTGGCGGGCGGGGCGGATGTCACCGGCTATCTGGAGAAGCGCGGCTTTCCGGCCTATATCAATACCGACTGTACCTATTACCGGCTCGGGGACGAGATGTTCCCCGATATCCTGCGTGCCGTTGAAGGCGCGCGGGAATTCATCTTCCTCGAATACTTCATTTTGGAGGAGGGCGAGATGTGGGACGCGCTGTTTGCCCTGCTTCGGGAAAAGGCGGCAGAGGGGCTGGACGTCCGCTTGATGTACGATGCGGTCGGCAGCTTGTCCAAGGCGCCGCCCGGCTATTATAAAGTCATCCGTGCGGCGGGCATCCGCTGTAAGGTGTTTTCCCCGATGTCGCCCATCCTCTCCACTCACCAGAACAACCGCGACCACCGCAAGGTCTGTATCGTTGACGGGACGGTCGCTTTCACCGGCGGCATCAACATCGCCGACGAATATATCAATGCCGTTACCCGCAAGTGCGGGCACTGGAAGGACTGCGGCCTGCGCGTGACCGGCGAGGCCGTCGATTCGATGACGGTTTCTTATCTGCAAATGTGGAATCTGACCGAACGCCGGCAGGAGGCGTTTGAGCCGTTCCTTAAAAAATATTTTGTCCCTTCGGGCGGCTTCGTCGTCCCTTATACCGATCAGCCTTTTGATGCGTATAACGTCTGCCGCGCAGTATATCTCGATATCCTCAATACCGCCCGCAGCTATGTGTATATTATGACGCCTTACCTCGTCATTGACAGCGAGCTCAAGAGCGCATTGGTTTATGCGGCACAGCGCGGCGTGGATGTGCGCATCCTCCTGCCCGGGCAGTGCGACGAGCCGATCGCAAAAACCATCGGCATCACCTACTACCGAGAGTTGCTGTCCGGCGGCGTCAAGCTGTACGCCTACGCGCCCGGGATGCTGCACAGCAAGGTGTTTTTGTCCGATGATGAGAAGGCGGTCGTCGGAACGGTCAACCTCGATTACCGCAGCCTGTTTTTGACCTTCGAGAACGCCGTTTATCTCTGCCGCCACCCCGCTGTCGGAACCGTCCGCGCGGATTTCGAGGAGACGTTCGGCCTCTGCCGTCCCATTACGGAAGCGACCTATAAGAGCTACGGTGTTTTCAAACGGATCGCGGGCCGCATCATGCGGCTGTTCGCGCCGCTGGTCTGATTGCGTATTGTATTTACGAAGGAGAAAAAGAAATGGCATCAACCGATATCATCATCAAGGGCGCGCGGGTGCACAACCTGAAAAACGTCTCGCTCACCATTCCGCGCGATAAATTCATCGTGTTTACGGGACTTTCCGGCTCCGGAAAGTCATCGCTGGCCTTCGATACATTGTATGCCGAGGGACACCGGCGGTTTGTCGAGTCGCTCTCGTCCTACGCGCGGATGTTTCTGGGGCAGCTGGACAAGCCCGACGTCGATTCCATCGAAGGGCTGTCACCGGCGATTTCCATCGATCAGAAAACCACCTCGAAGAACCCGCGCTCGACCGTCGGTACCGTTACGGAAATTTACGACTATCTGCGTCTGCTCTATGCGCGCATCGGCGTTCCCCACTGCCCGGTCTGCGGCGAGATCATCAAGCAGCAGTCGGTCGACGAGATTGTCTCGCAGCTGATGGAGCTGGAGAACGGCGAGCGCTTTATGGTCCTCGCGCCGGTGGTCAGTGCGAAGAAGGGTATGCACGAGAAGGTCTTCGAGGACGCGGCCAAGAGCGGCTATGTCCGCGTCCGTGTGGACGGAAGCATGTACGATCTGTCTGAAAAAATCGAGTTGGATAAGAACATCAAGCATTCCATCGATATCGTTGTGGACCGCCTCGTGATGCAGAAGGAAACCATCGGCACCCGCCTGACCGACAGCATCGAAACCGCTGCGTCGCTGTCCGGCGGGATGATTCGTGTGGTCATCCTCCACCCGGACGGGACGGAAGAGGAGCTGACCTTCTCGCAGAACTATGCCTGTAAGACACATGGGATTTCGCTCGGTGAGCTGGCGCCGCGCATGTTTTCGTTCAACAGCCCGTTCGGCGCCTGCCCCGACTGCGACGGGCTGGGCGAATCCTTCGTTGTCTCGCCCGATCTGGTCATCCCCGATAAAAGCCTGTCGCTCTATGGCGGCGCCATTGCAGTCAACGGCTTCAAAACGATCGAGCCGGGCAGCTATTCCGGTACGCTGTTCGCAGCGCTCGGAAAGAAGTATGGGTTTACGCTCCATACGCCGATCAAGGACTTCTCCGACGAGGCGCTTCACGTGCTGCTTTACGGCAATATCAAGGATAAGAAAAACCGCGACTATACCGAGCCGCGCTTTGAGGGCGTGCTGGAAGCGGTCAAGCGTCGTTACGACGCGCAGACCGATTTCGAGCAGCGCGAGTACTATCAGGCGTTTATGAAGGACGTACCCTGTCCGACCTGCGGCGGAAAGCGGTTGAAAAAGGAATCGCTCGCCGTTACCGTCGGCGGGATGAATATCAGTGAGCTCTGTTCGCTTTCGGTCAGCGCGCTGGTCGATTTCTTCGAGGAATTGAAGCTGAGCAAGACCGAGGAGCTGATCGCCAAGGAAATCCGCAAGGAAATCCGTTCGCGTCTCGGCTTCCTCAAAAGCGTGGGGCTGGAATACCTCACACTCGCCCGTAAGGCCGGAACGCTGTCGGGCGGCGAGGCGCAGCGCATCCGGCTGGCCACGCAGATCGGGGCCTCGCTCGTCGGCGTGCTTTATATCCTCGACGAGCCGAGCATCGGTCTCCACCAGCGCGACAACGGCAAGCTCATCGACACGCTCAAGCGTCTGCGCGATCTCGGCAATACCCTCATCGTCGTCGAGCATGACGAGGAGACGATGCGCGAGGCGGACTATATTGTCGATATCGGACCGGCGGCCGGCGTGAACGGCGGCAATGTCATTTTTTCCGGCACCCCGCAGGAGCTGATGAACTTTGAAGGCTCGATCACCGGCGACTACCTGTCCGGACGCCGCCGCGTCGAGGTGCCTGCTGTACGCCGTCCGGGCAACGGCAAGTTTATCACCGTTGTCGGCGCGCGGGAAAACAACCTCAAAAATATCGACGTCCGTTTTCCGCTCGGCTGCTTTGTGTGCGTCACCGGCGTTTCCGGCTCGGGGAAGTCGTCGCTGGTCAATTCGATTCTGCTCAACGGCGTCGGCCGCCGGCTCGGTCGGCAGATGCCCACGCCCGGCAAGCATACCGACATCCTCGGGGCAGAGGAGATCGACAAAATCGTCGCCATCGACCAGTCGCCCATCGGCCGCACGCCGCGCTCGAATCCGGCGACCTACACGGGCCTGTTTTCGGACATCCGCGCCGTGTTCGCCGCCACGCCCGAGGCGAAGGCGCGCGGGTATAAGGAGGGAAGGTTCTCCTTCAACGTCAAGGGCGGCCGCTGCGAAGCCTGCCAGGGCGACGGCACGCTTGTCATCGAGATGCACTTCCTGCCCGACGTCTACGTCACCTGCGATGTCTGTAAGGGACGCCGCTATAACCGCGAGACGCTCGAGGTCAAGTATAAGGGCAAGAGCATCTACGACGTGCTCGAAATGACCGTGGACGAGGGCTGCGAATTCTTTTCCAATTATAAACGCATTTACCGCAAGCTGAAGACGCTCTCCGAGGTGGGCTTGGGCTATATCAAAATCGGACAGGCTTCCACCACGCTGTCGGGCGGCGAGGCGCAGCGCGTGAAGCTGTCCACCGAGCTGTCCAAGGTTGCCACCGGCCGCACGCTCTACGTGCTCGACGAGCCGACCACAGGCCTGCACACCGCAGACGTGGACAAGCTGCGCGAGGTGCTCAATCGTCTTGTGGACGCGGGAAATACCGTCGTCGTCATCGAGCATAATCTTGACCTGATCAAAAACGCCGATTATATCATCGATATGGGCCCGGAGGGCGGCGACAAGGGCGGTACGGTCGTCGGCACCGGCACGCCGGAGGAACTGGCGGCCAACCCCAACTCCTACACCGGCCAGTATCTCAAAGCTGTCTTAGAGGCGGCAAAGGAGGGGACAAAACAGTGAAAACCGACCGCTACGCAAGCCTGCTGCGGCGGGTGGAGAAGCCGGGACGCTATACCGGAGGCGAGTTCGGCGAGACCTTAAAGGAAAACGCATCCGTGCGGATGTGCTTCTGCTTCCCCGACACGTACGAGATCGGCATGTCCAATCTGGGGATGAAGATCCTCACCGGCGTGCTGAACAAGCTGGACTTCCTCGGCTGCGAGCGCTGTTTCGCGCCCTGGGCGGACATGGAACGCGCGCTGCGCGAGACCGGTACAAAGCTGTACGCGCTCGAAAGCGGCGACCCGCTGGATACCTTCGATGTCGTGGCCTTTACGATGCAGTACGAGCTGTGTTATACCAACGTGGTCAATATGCTGCTGCTGTCCGGCATTCCGCCGCTGGCGCGCGAACGCGGCGAGGATGCGCCGCTTATCCTCGGCGGCGGTCCCTGTACCTATAACCCCGAGCCGATGGCCGACTTCTTCGATGTCTTTTCCATCGGAGAGGGGGAGGAGGCGCTGCCCGAGCTGCTTACGCTCTATCACGAGTGCCGCGAAAAGGGCCTGACGAAGCGCGAGTTTCTCCTCCGCGCCGCGAAGCTGGACGGCTTTTACGTCCCCTCGCTCTATGATGTGGCGTACAACGGGGACGGTACGCTCGCTTCCTTCACGCCCAACTGCGAGGGCGTCCCCGCGCGCATCACCAAGCGCGTCATCCACGATCTGGACACGGCCTATTTCCCGGCCGACGCCGCCGTGCCCTTCCTCGAGACGGTGCACGACCGCGTGACGATGGAAACCTCGCGCGGCTGCATCCGCGGCTGCCGCTTCTGCCAGGCGGGGATTGTTTACCGCCCCTACCGTGAAAAATCGGTGGAGAAGATCAATGCCTGCGCCGCCGATTGTATCCGCTACAGCGGCTATTCGGAGATTTCACTCTCCTCGCTTTCGATCAGCGACTATTCGGAGATTCGCCGGCTGATCGACACGCTGCTCGGCTGGACCGAGCCGCGCAGCATCAGCCTTTCGCTGCCGTCGATGCGCATTGACGCCTTTTACGGCGAGCTGATGCGCAAGGTGATGAGCGTGCGCAAGAGCGGGCTGACTTTTGCGCCTGAGGCGGGAACCCAGCGGCTGCGCGACGTTATCAATAAAAATATCACGGAGGATGAAATCCTTGCGGGCTGCCGCGAGGCGTTCGCCAACGGCCGCACGTCGCTCAAGCTCTATTTTATGAACGGGCTGCCCACCGAGACCGACGCGGATGTCGAGGGCATCGCAGTGCTCGCGCAGCGGATTGTGGATGCGTTTTACGAGACCAAGCGCAACGGCAAGGGCTTCAACGTGACGGTGAGCGTGTCCTGCTTCGTGCCCAAGCCGTTTACGCCGTTCCAGTGGGAGCCGCAGGATTCGATCGCCGAGCTCGAGCGCAAGCAGCAGCTCCCAATGTTCCGGCTGCGGTGCAAATCGTCTGGGAGGGAAACGTTCATGCTGCCCGTAAGAGTGTTCTTTGAAAAAACAGGGTTGGCGCGGTACATTTCGCACCTCGATCTCCAGCGCGCCGTTCGGCGCGCCGTCGAACGCAGCGGACTTTCGGTTCGGCAGACCGAGGGGTTCAACCCGCATCCGAAGATGGTCTTTTCCATGCCCCTTTCCCTTTATCAGGAGAGCGTCTGCGAGTTTGTGGATATGCAGATCGGCGGTGCCAATTATGCCGAAATCACCGCCCGGCTGGCGGCGGCCTTTCCGCCCGGACTGCGCGTGACGTCCGCGTCGGAACCGGTTTTTCCCATCAAGCGCATAAAATACGCGGCTTATCGAATAGGTATGGTAACAAAATGTACGTCTGACGAGGCGGTTTCGCTGCTTTCCGGCCCGATGCCTGTGGAAAAGCGTGGGAAAGCCGGCGTCCGCACGCTGGATATCCGCCCTCTTATCCGCGACTGTGCGGTCGCGCAGACGGCGGACGGTCTGGCTCTCGAAGCGACGGTGGATGCTTCGGGTGAGAGCTATCTCAATCCGTCGTATATCGCGTCGTTCCTCGACCCGACGGCCGACGACGTCCGTGTGATGCGCCTGCGCTTCCTGCAGGCAGACGGCAGCGCATTTTGTTAATAGAAAAGGACTTGCGCGATACGCTGATTGGTGTTATAATGATAAAACATAGCGGAAACCGAACGGCCCGGCAGCGCGTTTGGTGTGCTTTGCGGATTGTCGGATAAATGAAACGGAAAGAAAGGGGCGGGCTATGAAACGGACGTGTATAGGACGGATTTGCGCGCTCTTTTCGCTGCTGGCCGTACTTCTGGCGGCAGGCTGTGTCCGCATACCGACGTCTGAGGAAAGCGGGAGCGCGCCGTCGCGGACGGATATGCCGGCGCCGGCGCCGGCTGTCAGCGCCATTGACCTCGAGCATGCTACCGAGGAACAGCTATTTTATATCGGTGAGCTGACCGAAGCGCTGCCCGCACTGCTGGAGGCGGACCGTGAGCTGACAGAAATCTTTGTCTGCGGCCGTATCTATCTTGAAGGGGATTACGGTGCGGTTGATCCGTATACGCCCTTTCCTGCCGAGGAAGGAAGCAAATACGCAGATTTTTCTGCCGTGACCGCGTTGTTTGACAGGGTGTTCGGCGTGGACGGCGCCGGACGGGAGGAATTCCTGTCTTATCCCGATTATGGACGCCCTGCAGTCAGCGAGCGGGACGGGAAGACCTATATCACCTCGCATTTTATGTTGGATTTTACGGATTTTTTTGTCGCTGATGACGTACAGGTGCTGGACATCAATGCTGCGGGCGCTTCGCTTTATGCGGTGACGCCAAGCGGACTGGGCGTGCGTTTCGGCGCCGTCCGCACCGGCAGCGGCTGGTTCCTGCGGCGCGGCACCTATTTCGCATACAGCGATGCGCTGCGCGAATTCGAGCAGGCTGCGGACTGGCATGCGTCGCCGGATTTTGCTACCGGTATGGACGAGGGCAGCGCGAAGCGTCTGACCGGCCGCTGTCTGATTGTCAGCATCTTTCTCTCCGATCCAGAAAGCACTTGGAGCGGCGAAGAAACCGCCCGTGTGCTGCAAATGGTCGGTGAGGGCGCGGAATACTTAGGCGCTCTGGCGGCGTCCGAGGGCGTGGAGCTGGAGCTTTTCTGTACCGGCGAGGCGGATTCCCTGCATTACCGGACGGATACGGTGCTGCCAGTGGATTATAGGGATTTCGGCTGGACAGGCACGATCTTTGACGAAGGGCTGGAAGCGTTTGTGCTTCGGAACAGCGATGCCGGCAGCTATGATAACTATTGTATAATGCTGCACGTGAACAAGCAGGGGCGCAGCTATGCGCTTTCCTGCAACAGTGCGTATTACGATTATGAGATGTATACGGCCGAGCGCAGTGTGATGTACTTTACGGCCGACAATACCTATGAATATGCGCCGAACGTGAGTATGTACATGCATGAGATGCTGCATCTCTTCGGAGCGGACGATCTTTATGCGCCCTATCTTTCTGCAAGCGCGGCCAAGCGCATCGAGGCCTATTGTCCCAACGAGCTGATGCGCTATGTGCCGGTGGATATACAGGAGACCGCACTGTCGCCGTACACGATGTTCCGCATCGGCTGGCGCAGTCGGTTGGACAGACAGTTTGCCGCCTTCTCGGACTGAGAAGGCGAAAAAACGGCTGCGGCTGCCGCGGCGGGAAAACGGAGGTTGAAAGGCGTATGGAAACACAGCCGGTTTATAAGCGGGTGCTCGTCAAGCTCAGCGGCGAAGCGCTCGGCGGAAAGGACGGTATTTTCGATAACGACCGATTGGAGGCAATCTGTGCCCAGCTTAAGCGTGTCGCGGACCTTGGGACAGAGGTTGCCGTCGTCATCGGTGCGGGAAATATCTGGCGCGGCGCGCGGCAGGCGGGGCTGCACATTGACCGCGTGCGCGGCGACCATATGGGGATGCTTGCCACCGTCATCAATTCGCTTGCGGTGCAGGATTATCTGATCAAAGCCGGGCTGGAGACGGAGGTGCTCTCGGCTATCCCGATGGCGCAGGTGTGCGGCGAATACGCCCAGTATAAAGCCGATGCACTGCTGTGCGCGGGGAAGGCGGTCATCATCGCCTGCGGCGTGGGCTATCCCTATTTTTCGACCGATACGGGGATGGTGCTGCGCGCTGCCGAGCTGAAGGCCGATGCGGTACTCTCCGCCAAGGCTGTAGATTATGTGTACGATAAAGACCCGAAAAAATATCCTGACGCCAAGCGCTATGAATCGCTGACCTACGCTGAGTTGATCGAAAAAAACCTACAGGTTATCGACGGCGCGGCCGGCGCGTTTGCGCGCGACAATGACCTGCGCATTCTGCTTTTCTCGCTCGCCGAGCCGGAAAACCTGTATAAAGCCGCTTCGGGTGAGCGGGTCGGCACCGTTATCACGAACTGAAACGCGAAAGACAAGCCGGACCGCCTGTGTCTTATTTCTGCTTATGGTAAAATACGTCCATCGTGAAATGAAAAAATAAAAAAGGAGCAACCGAAATGAAGCTGGAGACAAAAGCCTTCGAGGAAAAAATGAAAAAGACCATCGCCGTTCTGGAGGAGGAGTTTGCCTGCATCCGTGTCGGCCGCGCCAGCGCCCGCGTGCTGGATAAGATCACCGTTCCCTATTACGGCACGCCGACGGCTGTGGACGGTGTGGCGACCGTCAAGACCGTGGATGCGCGCACGCTCGTCATCACTCCGTGGGAGACGAATGTTCTTAAGGAGCTGGAAAAGGCCATTCAGGCGTCGGATATCGGTATCACGCCGCAGAACGACGGGAAATGCCTGCGGCTGGTGTTCCCTGCGCTTACCGAGGAGCGCCGTAAGGAGCTGACCAAGCAGACAGCCAAGATGGGCGAAGATGCAAAGGTTGCCCTTCGCAACATTCGCCGCGAGGCCAACGATAAGGCCAAGGAAATGAAGAAAAATTCCGAGATGACGGAGGACGAGCAGAAAGCCAGTGAAAAGCTCGTACAGGACCTCGTCGACCGCTACATTAAAGAGGTGGACGCTGCGGTCGAAAAGAAGAACAAGGAGATCATGGAGCTGTAATGCGTCTGCCGTTTTTCCGGAAGTATCGTTTCCCGCCCGTACTTCCCGCGCACCTTGCCGTTATTATGGACGGCAACGGCCGCTGGGCGGCGAACCGCGGGCTGCCGCGCAGCGCCGGACATAAGGCGGGCTTTGACAATTTTGTCAGAACCGTTGAACTCTGTGCGGGTGCCGGCATCGGTTTTCTGACGGTCTATGCGTTCTCTACAGAGAATTGGAACCGCAGTGACGACGAGGTCCGCGCGCTGCTGCGCCTTATGAACGAGGCCATTACCGAATATGTGCCTACGCTTCGTGAACGGAACATCCGTCTGCGCATCCTCGGCGACCTTTCGCGTTTTGATTCCGAGTCCCGTGCAGGGCTGGAAAGCAGCGTCGAAGCGCTTTCCGGCAGCACGGGGATGACACTGTCTGTCGCGCTCTCCTACGGCGGACGGGATGAGATTGTCGCCGCCGCAAGGCAGGCAGCCGCAGAGGGGGATATCACGGCGGAAACGCTCTCGGCGCACCTTTACACCGCCGGGCTGCCCGACCCGGACCTCATTATCCGCACCAGCGGCGAGCTGCGTATTTCCAACTTTCTGCTTTGGCAGAGCGCGTACAGTGAGTACTATTTTACCTCTACCCTCTGGCCCGATTTCGGACGGAAGGAGCTTTGCCGTGCATTGTGGGATTACAGCACCCGCAAGCGCCGCTTCGGACGTGCGTAAAAAACGCTTGCGATTGGAAATTCGCTTGCTCGAACCGGAATCGTGGCAAATACAAAAATGGCTGCGGTTTGTGTTTTTTTACGGGTCTGGTAAAAGGCAGACAGCAGATATAATACGATTTCCGGACAAAACGGTTTCAAACCGTTTTGCAAACTGCGTCAAATGCCGCTGCTTGCAAATCCAAATGAATTTGTAAGAAATAGATATTTGTACGGCATATTTCCCTAACGCATTGCCCGGGGTATCATACGCAAAAGCGAATGACGGATGAAAACCGCTTTCAACCGTTTCATCAAGTATAAGTATAAGACGAAAAACCGCCCACATAAATGAAGGGGCGGCAGTGGGATCAGCATAATGGCTGAGCGGCGCTTCGGTCTGGAGATTAAACGGAAATTGGGTATGAAAGCCAGGCGGCTTATGTTGATTGGCCGAGTTGGAACACGACTCTTTGGGGCAAGTGGAAGTTTGTCCTTCGCGTGAACGACTGCACAGATATGAAATTGCAGACGGAGTTTTATCGGTTAGCCAAGCAGGCGTTTGGCCCGAAGCTCAAGCAGGCGTTTGGCCGGTTGGTCCGGCGGCTGCGCAGCGAACAATTGTGTGCGTATCTTAAATGATAAGGGATTGGATTGCTATGACCAAAAGGATTGTCACCGCCATCGTCGCGCTGGCGCTGTTCGTGCCCGTGCTGTATTTTTCAGGCACATGGGTCTATCCGGCTGCCGTCGCGCTGCTGAGCGTTGTCGCTGTTTACGAGATGCTCGGCTGCATCGGCGTGCGGGCAAGCCTGTTTCTCTTTTTTCCATCGGCGCTGCTGGCGGCCGCCGCGCCGCTGCTGTCGCGTGCCTGCCCGGCCGCGCTGTATCCGCTGTATCTCGTTTACGGGCTGTATTTGCTGTTTGCATCGGTGCTGTTCTATCATAAAACCGATTTCGCCGCGCTTTCCAAGACCGCGTTTACTATGCTGTTTGTGACCTTCGGCTTCGCTTCGCTCGTGCTCGTGCGCGACGCGGAGCCGCTGCGCTATCTGCTCATTTTCATCGCCGCCTGGTCCACGGATACCTTCGCGCTTTTCGCCGGCAAATTTTTCGGACGCCGCAAGCTCTGCGAGCATATCAGTCCAAAAAAAACGGTTGCGGGCGCCGTCGGCGGCGTGATCGGCTGCGTCGCGGCGTTCGCGGTCTATGCGCTGGCCGTCGACATGCTGTACGGCATCCGGGAAAATTACCTGCTGCTGGCGCTGCTGGCTGTCTGCGGCTCGGCCGTATCGATGCTGGGCGACCTTGCGGCTTCGGTCATCAAGCGCGCGTTCGGTGTGAAAGATTATGGGAATATCTTCCCCGGGCACGGCGGCGTGCTCGACCGGTTTGACAGCATCCTGCCGCTCGGCATTACGGCTGCGGCGCTGCTGGCGGTGACTGTGCTGTGACGGGCGGGGTCGTCGTCCTCGGCGCGACCGGCTCGGTCGGCCGTCAGGCGCTGGACGTCCTGCGCGCGCGGGGCGAGCGTCCACGCGTCCTGACCGCGCACAGGGACGCTGCGGGGCTGGCCGCGCTCTGCCGGGAATTCCTGCCCGAAGCGTGCGTGATCGCAGACGAAAAATATAACGAACTCAAGCTGCTGCTGGCCGATACGCCGGTGCGTGTTTCTGCCGGACCCGACGCGCTCTGCGCTGCTGCGGCGCTGCCCGGCCGTCCGGTCGTGCTGAATGCGATCGTCGGCATCGGCGGACTGCTGCCTACGCTGGCCGCCGTCCGCACGGGGAACACCGTCGCGCTGGCGAATAAGGAGACGCTCGTCGTTTACGGCACGCAGGTGATGCGCGAAGCGCGCGAAAACGGCGTGCCCATTCTGCCGGTGGACAGTGAGCATTCAGCTATCTTCCAATGCCTGCGCGGCGAGGACGGAAACCGCGTGCGCCGGCTGCTGCTGACTGCTTCCGGCGGGCCGTTTTACGGCAAAACGCGCGACGAGCTGCGCGCCGTCACGCCCGCGCTGGCGCTGGCACACCCGAGCTGGCGGATGGGGCCGAAGATCACGGTCGATTCGTCGACGATGATGAACAAGGGCTTTGAAATCATCGAGGCCGCGCACCTGTTCGGTCTGCCGCAGGAGAAGGTCGAAGTGCTCATCCACCGTGAGAGCGTGGTGCATTCGATGGTCGAGTTTGAGGACGGCGCCGTCAAGGCGCAGCTCTCCAAGCCCGACATGCGGCTGTGCATCCAGTACGCGCTGACCTATCCGTCGCGCTGTCCTTCGCCGGTCGAACCGCTTTCCTTTACGGGACTGACGCTCGGCTTTGAGGCGCCGGACACGGACACGTTTTTCCTGCTGAAGAAGGCGCGCGAGGCCTTTGACCGAGGCGGGAACGCCTGTGCGGCACTCAACGGCGCCAACGAAGCCGCCGTCGCCGCTTTCCTGGCAGGTAAGCTCGGCTATCTGGAGCTGTTTGCGCTTGTTGCCCGTGCGATGGACGCGGTGCCGTATGTTGCCGCTCCGTCGCTGGAAGATATTTTGGAGACCGACCGCGCCGCGCGCGCATTTGTGAACGGAGGCTGCTGTTGAATACTGTTGTAACGATTCTGGTAACGGTCCTCATCTTCGGACTGCTGATTTTTATTCACGAGCTGGGGCATTATATCGCCGCGCGCGCCTTCGGCGTCGGCATCAAGGAGTTCGCCATCGGCATGGGGCCGAAGCTGTTCTCCCGCCGAGGGAAGCATAACCTGTTTTCGGTCCGCGCGCTGCCGATCGGCGGCTTTGTATCGATGATCGGCGAATATGCAGACGACCGCGAGGAAGACTTGGACGAAGCCGACCGCGGCAAAACACCGCTGAATACAATTCCCGTCTGGCGCCGTATTGTCATCTGCCTTGCCGGACCGCTGATGAATATTCTGCTCGGGATGCTGATCATGAGCATTGTTGTCGTCAGCACGCCGGTTCTTGGCTCGACGACGGTGGCCGGTTTTGTGGACGGCAGCACAAGCAACGCGTCCGGCTTACAGCCCGGGGACAAGATTCTTGAAGTTGCCGGGCAAAAAATCCACGTTATTATTGAACTCAATTACTTCATTGCCGTCGACGGCATCGCGCCGGTAGACGTGCTTGTCGAGCGGGACGGGGAGGAGGTATTGCTGCGCGGCGTCAATTTCCCGGTTTCGGAAGCGGATGGCGTGACGCTGGCCAATGTCGATTTTGCCGTTTACCGCGCGGAGAAAACCGCAGGCGAGGTGATTTATCAGGCTTTCTGGCAGTCGGTTGCGACGATGGAACTGACTGTCGATTCGCTGGTCGATACCTTCCGCGGCCGTTACGGGATGAGTGCGCTTTCCGGTCCGATCGGCATCGGCGAGCAGGTCGGCGAGGTGATCCAGAGTGCCGACGGCGCTGCCGCCACCCTGCGGAGCCTGGGAAGCATGACGGTGCTGATTTCGATGAGCCTGGGGGTGTTCAACCTCCTGCCCATACCGGTGCTCGACGGCGGCCGTATCCTGTTTTATATCATTGAAGGAATTCGCCGCAAGCCGATGGATCCGAAGTATGAAAATGCCGTCAGCGCGATCTTTATGCTCTTTCTGCTGGTGCTGATGGCTGTGGTTGCATTTAAGGACATCATCGGGCTGTTCTGATTGAAAAAGGGGAGACGACACATCGATGAGAAGGGAAAGCAAAACGGTTACGGTGCGCGGTGTCACCATCGGCGGCGGCAGCCGTATCACAGTGCAGTCGATGACGAACGCCGATACCGCCGACCGCGATGCAACGCTTGCGCAGATCCGTGCGCTGGAGCGCTGTGGGTGTGATATTGTGCGGTTTACGGTGAATTCCGCCGAGGCGGTCGCCAACATCCCCTATTTTTTGGAGCATACGAAGCTGCCGCTGGTAGCGGATATTCATTTTGACTATAAGCTTGCAATCGACGCTGCCGAGGCGGGTATCTCAAAGCTCCGCATCAATCCCGGCAACATCGGAGGCGACGACCGTGTGCGCGCGGTCGCCAAAACCTGCGCGCGGCTGGGCGTGCCGGTGCGCGTGGGCGTCAACGGTGGTTCGCTGGCAAAAAAAATCGCAGAGAAATACGGCGCGCCGACGGCCGAAGCGCTGGCCGAGAGCGCGCTGGAAAGCATCCGGCTGCTGGAGCGATTCGATTTCGACGACCTGGTCGTCTCGGTCAAATCCTCCGACGTCAGGATGATGATTGAGGCCAACCGTATTCTCGCGCGGGAATGCCCGTATCCGCTCCATCTCGGCGTTACCGAGGCCGGACCGCGCCGCACGGGGCTGGTCAAAGGCGCCATTGGCATCGGCGCGCTGCTGGCCGACGGCATCGGCGACACCATCCGCGTATCGCTATCCGACGACGTGACCGAGGAGGTCGAGGCGGGGAAAAGCATCCTCCGCGCGCTCGGCCTTTCCGGCGGGATCAATCTCATCTCCTGCCCGACCTGCGGCCGCTGCCGGACGGACCTGATCGCCAGGGCACGGTCGCTGGAACAAAAACTGGCCGCCGTCAAAACCGACCGCGTAGTTAACGTGGCGTTGATGGGCTGCGCGGTTAACGGCCCGGGCGAGGCTGCAGGCGCGGACCTCGGCTGCGCCTGCGGGGATGGCGATGCGCTGTTGTTTGTCGGCGGAAAAACGGTCGGACGGATCGCAGAAGACGAAATCGAGGAAACGCTGCTGACGGAAGTGAAAAAATGGCTGGCGAATCAGGCGGAATCAAAATAATGAAGGAAAAATTTTTAAAACAGCTCAGGCGCTATGAAGCGAGCGCCGCAGCGGCGGAGGCGCTGGACGCGCTGCTCGACTATACGCTTCGGTCGGACGTCGAGAACCGTCGCGTCACCTGTGAGATGAAGCTTTCGGGATTGGTGAAGAAGAGCGTTCTGTTTGAAATTGCCGACGGCATCAAGGAAGCCTATGAGCTGACGGAATGCCGCCTGTTCCCCAAATATAACAGTTGCCTGTTCTCCGCGTCCTGCATCGACGATCTGATCGAGACGCTCTGCCGCAGCACCGAAAAGATCGGACGCGGCTTTTTTGACGATTGTACATACGAGTATGACGCGCCTTCGGCCACCGTCACCATCCATCTGCGCGACGGGATGAACGCCGCCATCCTCAACAGCGACGGCGCCGACCGCTTCCTGCACGACTGCGTGCAGTCGGAGTTCGGGCTGGACATCCGCTTCGTCCTCCTCGGCGAGGTCGGCGATATCACTGAGCTGGCACATGTGGAAGAGACCCGCCGTGCGCTCAGCAGGCAATACGCCGAGGCTGTCCGCTCGACGGTCGCCGCGCCGTCCGCGAATGCAGGAAGCGACGAACCGCGGGTCGAGAAGGACAGGTCCTTTTCCCTCGTCGAGGGCGAGTCGGATTTTGAATATCTCAACGACGAAAAGACGGTCGTCCGCAGCGGACGGCTGGTGTTTGACTTGGAAGGCGCGGAGATGCTTTACGGCCGCGCGCCCTGCCTGACGCTGCGCCCGATCAAGGATATCCGCGACAACGCTTCCTGCGCTTTCCTCGGGCGCGCCTTTATGGAGGAGGAGCGCGAGAGCCGCGATTATACCAAGCGCACGATTAAGCTGTATCTGACCGACCTCGAGTCGTCGGTCATTGCCCGCTTCAGCGTTCCCAGCACCGAACCGCTCGACGTGTCCAAAACGCCAGCGTATTACCTCGTCGAGGGAAAGGCGGGCTATGACCAATACGAGGGCGAGACGGTGGTGCGCGTCCAATCGCTGTCGCGCGTGAAAAACATCATACGCGCTGACGGGCATCCAACGCCGCGCGTGGAGCTGCACCTGCACACGAATATGTCCGCCGTCGACGCGCTCTGCGATCCCGCAGAGGTGCTGCGCGTTGCGGAGAGCCGCGGCATGCCCGCCGTCGCCATCACCGACCACGGCAATGTGCAGGCCTATCCCGAGGTAATGAAGGCGCGCAAGAAATATAAGAACGTCAAGCCCATCTACGGTATGGAGGGCTATCTGGTGGACGACACCGCCCGCGCCGTGTTTGGCTATCGGATGGGCACCAACCTCGCGCTGACCGACACCGAGTTCGTCGTGTTCGATATTGAGACGACAGGTTTGTCGGCCAAGACCTGCGGCATCACCGAAATCGGTGCGGTCGTCTACAAAAACGGCGAGGTCGAATCGGTGTTCGAGACCTATGTCAACCCCGGTATGCCCATCCCGGAGAACATCGTCAAGCTGACCGGCATCACCGATGAGATGGTCGCCGGCGCCCCGTCGGAGGCCGAGGCGGTGCAGTCATTCCTGGCGTTCGCCGGGGATCGTATGCTTATTGCGCACAACGCCAACTTCGACGTTGGGTTCATTCGTTCCGTGAGCGAGAAGAACGGGCTGCGGTTTGCAAATACTTATCTGGACACCGTTTCGCTTTCGCGCTACCTCAACCGCAGTCTGGCGCGCCACACCCTCGATTCGCTGCGCGACCACTATAAGCTGGGCGAATTTAACCACCACCGCGCCAGCGACGATACGCGGATGCTGGCGAAAATCTTCGCCTGTATGGTCGGCCAGCTCGAAAAGGACGGCGTCAAGACCGTCGACGAGATGCTCAACGCTATGGCCGGCAGCGCCGACCCCAAGCGGCTGCGTCCCTATCACGTGTGCCTTCTCGTGGTCAATTCCACGGGCCTGAAAAATCTGTATAAAATGATCTCGGATTCTTATCTCAGCTATTACTACCGCTATCCGAGACTGCCGAAAACGCTCATCGCCGAGAATCGCGACGGCCTGCTCATCGGTTCGGCATGCGAGGCGGGCGAGCTGTATCAGGCCGTGCTCGACGGAAAGCCCGACAGCGAGCTGGAGAAGATCGCCGCCTTTTACGACTATTTTGAAATCATGCCGCGCTGCAACAACCAGTTCCTGATCGATGAAAAGCGCGTCGGGAACGACCAGGCCAGCGGCATGGCCGAGCTGGAGCGGCTCAACCGGAAAATCGTCGAGCTGGGGGAAAGGCTGAACAAGCCGGTCGTTGCCACCGGCGACGTGCACTTTTTAGATAAGGAAGACGAAATTTACCGCCAGATCCTCCAATTCGGGATGAAATTCGGCGACGCGATGCGCGAAACCTCGCTGTACCTGAAAACGACCGACGAGATGCTCGAGGAATTCTCCTACCTCGGCGCGGAGAAGGCGTTCGAGGTGGTCGTGACCAATCCCCGCGCCATCGCCGACCGCATCGACGGCGACGTCAAGCCGATCCCAGACGGGCAGTACACGCCGAAGATCGAGGGCGCGGAGGAGGAGCTGACCACCTGCTGCTACGAGCGTGCCAAGGAGATGTACGGCGACCCGCTGCCGCAGATTGTCGCCGAGCGGACTGAGAAGGAGCTTTCCTCCATCATCAAGAACGGTTTCGCCGTGCTGTACATCATTGCGCGCAAGCTCGTCAAAAACAGCGAGAGCCATGGCTATCTCGTCGGCTCGCGCGGGTCGGTCGGCTCGTCGGTCATCGCCACGCTCTGCGGCGTGTCGGAGGTCAACCCGCTGCCGCCGCACTACCGCTGCCCGGAATGCCGCCATTCGGAATTCTTCACCCACGGCGAGGTGGGCAGCGGCTTCGACCTGCCGCCGAAAAACTGCCCCGAGTGCGGCGCGCCGATGCTGATGGACGGGCACGACATCCCGTTCGAGACCTTCCTCGGCTTCCACGGCGAGAAGGCGCCGGACATCGACCTTAACTTCTCCGGCGACAACCAGGCCGACGCGCATAAATACACCGAGGTGCTCTTCGGGAAGGAGAACATCTTCCGCGCCGGCACCGTCGGCACCATCGCCTCCAAGACGGCCTACGGTTTTGTCAAGAAGTTTCTGGAGGAGAAGGGGATGACGCTGACCAAGGCCGAGGAAAACCGCCTCATCAGCGGCTGTGTCGGCATCAAGCGGACGACGGGGCAGCACCCGGGCGGCATCGTCGTCATCCCGAAGGAATACCAGATTTACGACTTTACGCCCATCCAGCACCCGGCGGACAAGGACAGCAGCGGCGTCATCACCACCCACTTCGCGTTTGAATATCTGCATGATACGCTGCTCAAGCTGGATATCCTCGGCCACGATGTGCCGACCTTTTACAAGGTGTTCGAGGACTATACCGGCATCGATATCCGTACCGTGCCGATGAACGATCCCGACGTGATGGAGCTTTTCAACTCTACGAAACCGCTCAAGCCGTTGGAGGACACCGGCTGCGAGCTCGGCGCGCACGCGCTGCCCGAAATCACGCCGTACGTGATGCAGATGATGCAGACGGCCAAGCCCAAGACCTTCGCCGACCTTTTACAGATTTCCGGCCTGTCCCACGGAACGGGCATCTGGTTGGGCAACGGTGAGGAGCTTATCAAAAACGGCACCTGCACCATCAAGGAGATCATCGGAACACGCGACTCGATCATGCTTTACCTCATCCAGAAGGGCGTCGACTACTCGATGGCGTTCAAGATCATGGAATCGGTCCGCAAGGGCAAGGGCCTGACCGAGGAGATGGAGAAGGATATGCGCGCGGGCAGCGTCCCCGAGTGGTATATCGAGTCCTGCAAGAAGATTCGGTACATGTTCCCCAAATCCCACGCCGCCGCCTATATGATGGGTACGCTGCGGCTCGGCTGGTGCAAGGTCCACCGCCCGGTCGAGTATTACGCGACCTATTTCACCGTTAAGCCCGAGGGCTTTGATGCATCCATTGTCGCCGGCGGGATGAAGGCGGTGCGCAAACGGATTGTCGAGCTGGAAAACAGTGAGGATACCAATAAAAAGGATGCCGATACGCTCGTCTGCTTACAGGTCGTCCGCGAGATGTACGCGCGCGGCTACGCCTTTCTGCCGGTCGATATCTTCAAGTCGCACGCGTATCGGTTTATTCCCGAGGACGGGAAGATCCGTATGCCCTTCTCCGCGCTGGTCGGTCTGGGCGAGACGGCCGCGCAGAACATCTATGACGCCATCCGCACCGGCCGCGCCACCACACTTGAGGAACTCAAGACCGTCGCCTCGCTGACAAAGAACGTCGTCGAGATTCTCCGCAGCAATGACTGCCTCGGCGGTCTGCCCGAGTCGGACCAGATGACGCTGTTCTGAAAGCCGGCAGCAATGGTAAAACAAACGTGTCGGTAGCCTGAAAGGGTTGGAACAGACATACGCGAAAAATCGAGATGTACTTTGTTAAAATGCTTGTTTCGACTTGTGTTCCCTCTTGACAACAGCGCGCAAATGTGATAATATGATATCATACTAAAGTGAAAAGCCGGTGAATCTGATGATGGAAAAGAAAAAAATAACCGTTCCCAACGGTATGCGGGACCTGATCTTTGAGGAGGTCACGGCTGAGCGCGAGTTGGAGGGCCGGATCAACGGGCTGCTCGATGAGCTGGGCTATCGCCCGGTACGCACGCCCGCCGTTGAATATTATGATCTGTTTGACCAGAGCAACCGCTATATAGATGAAACGCAGATGTATAAACTTACCGACGGCGACGGACGGCTGATTGTTCTGCGGCCCGACAACACCGCACCCATTGCGCGGCTGGTCTGCTCAAAGCTGCATGCCGAGTCGTTTCCGCTGCTCATTCGTTACGACCAGCGCGTCTTTCGCAACAGCGCGGCTTATAACGCGCTGCGCAACGAGGTGCTGCAGGCCGGGGTGGAGGTCATCGGCGGCGATCGGCAGAGCGAGGACCTGCGCGTCCTTTTTACGGCGTTTGAGACGCTTTCGCTCTGCGGCGGGGATTATAAAATCGAAATCGGCCATGCACAGTTCTTCGACGCGCTCATCGATACGCTTGCGCTTTCCGCCGACGAAAAAAAATCGGTTAAGGCTTACCTTGCGGCTAAGAATTCGTCGATGATGCCCTTCGGCGTCTCGGCTGGGCAGAGCCGTGCGCTGGACATCGCCCGCGAGCTGCCGCGGCTGTGCGGCGGCGCTGAAATTTTGGCGGAATCGCGCCGTCTTGCCGGAAGCAGCGGCCGTGCGGCTGCAATTGTCGATTATGTGGAAAGCGTGTACAACGCTTTTATTGAAAGCGGGTACGCGGACCGCATCATTATCGATATGGGCATCGTTCAGCGCATTGAATACTACACAGGCATCGTGTTCAAGGGGTATATCGGCGGCATCGGCGCGCCGGTGCTCTCGGGCGGGCGGTATGACCAGCTTTATTCCGGTTTCGGCCGTGAGCTGACCGCCTGCGGCTTTGCGCTGGACGTCTCGGACGTCGCCGCCTCGCAGGCCGCACCCCGCGGGAAACCTGCGCCGCCGCTTGATTTTTCAAAGGGTGCTGCCAGCATTTCGGCGGCCAAAGCGTGCTTGGAGAAAGGAGGACGGCGCCGGTGATTCGAATTGCATTGACCAAGGGGCGTATCGAAAAAAGCGCGCTCGAAATCCTGAAAGCCTGCGGCTATGACGTCAGCGAGCTGGAGACGAAGGGCCGTAAGCTCATTTTTCGCACCGGCAACCTCGAAATCGTGCTGGTGAAGGCCGCTGATGTCATCACCTATATTGACCGCGGCGTTTGCGACGTCGGCTTTGTCGGCAGCGACACCATCAACGAGCACGGCGGAAATTTTTACGAGATGCTCGACCTCGGCTTCGGCGTCTGCCGGTTTGCGCTCGCCGGCCTGCGCGGACAGGATTTTTACAGCGGTTACCGGCATAAGGTTGTGGCGACGAAGTATCCCGTCGTCGCACGCAAGTATTTCAGCGAGAAGGGCGTGGACTGTGAGATTGTCCGCATTGATGGCTCGGTTGAGCTGGCGCCGCTGCTCGGATTGGCCGACGCGATTGTTGATATCGTTGAGACGGGGGCGACCCTGCGTGAGAACGGGCTGGAGGTTTACGAGGATATCCTCCCCGTCTCGACGCGCTGTATCGTCAATGCCGTCTCCATCAAGCTGAAAAATGCGGAAATCAGCGCGTTTCTGCGCCGTATTGAGGAAGCGAAGGGCAGATAAAATCGGAAGGGAAGGGATCAAAAACGGATGAAAAGGTTTGCGTATAATGACGTGCAGGCGCTGTATGCCCTGCTGGAAAATCGCACCAAACGGAGCAACGCGGAGATCAGCGGCCGCGTAGCCTCGATTATTGCACGCGTGGCCGAAGGCGGTGACGCGGCAGTGCGCGCCGTCACAGAAGAAACGGACGGCGTTTCGCTCGGCGCGCTCGAGCTGTCTGCGGCAGAGCTGGACCGGCTGGCGGCGCAGACGCCGCCGGCGCTTTGCGAAACGATGGAAAAAGCTGCGGCGAACATCCGCCGCTATCATGAAAAACAGAAAAGCGAAGGTTATGAGCTGCGTGAGCCGGGCCGCCTGCTCGGCCGCATCGTCCGCCCGCTCAGGCGCGTCGGCGTGTACGTCCCGGGCGGCACGGCTGCGTATCCGTCTACGGTGCTGATGAACTGCATCCCCGCCTCGGTTGCCGGAGTGGAGGAGATCATCATCGCTACCCCGCCTAAGCGCGAGGGCATCTCACCGGCGGTCGCGGCGGCGGCAAAGATTGCCGGCGTCAGCCGTGTGGTCACGGTCGGCGGCGCGCAGGCGGTCGCGGCGCTCGCTTACGGGACCGAGTCCCTGCCGCAGGTGGATAAGATCGTCGGCCCGGGCAATATTTATGTTGCAGAGGCGAAAAAGCAGCTCTTCGGCCGTGTGGATATCGATATGATCGCCGGCCCCAGCGAGGTGCTGATCGTTGCCGACGATTCGGCGGATGCGGATTTTGCTGCCGCCGACCTGCTGTCCCAGCTTGAGCATGATGCGTTTGCCTCCGCCATCCTCGTCACGACCTCCGAAGCGCTGGTCGAACGGGTCGAAACGGCGCTGCAGGCGCAGGCGGCACGGCTGTCGCGCGCCGAGATTGTTTCGCAGTCGCTCGGCGCGTACTGCGCGGCCGTGCTCTGCGGCGATTTGGACGAAGCCTTCTCCGTCGCCAATGCAATCGCGCCCGAGCATCTGGAAATCCTCACCGAAGACCCGCTGCATGACCTGTCGCGCGTGCGCAACGCGGGCAGTGTGTTCCTCGGCGCCTATACGCCCGAGCCGCTCGGCGATTATTTTGCGGGCACCAACCATGTCCTGCCGACCAACGGCACCGCGCGTTTTTCCTCGCCGTTGTCGGTGGACGATTTCGTTAAAAAAATGAGTTATCTGCAATACGACTGCGGGGCGCTGCTGGACGCGGCGGAGGACATCGTCCGCTTCGCCGAGTGTGAGGGCCTGGACGCGCACGCCGAGAGTATCCGTGTCCGCGCGCGCAAGGAGTCGTCCGTGCGCGGGGAGCCGTCCAAGCGTGAGGAGCCGTCCAAACGTGGGGAGGTGTCAGAATGAAAGAACCGCGTATTCCTGAAAAGCTGCGCAGCAAGGAACCGTATACGCCGGTAACGGATACGTTTCCGATTCGGCTGGACGCAAATGAAAGTCCGTATAACGTCGCCGATGAGTTCCGCGAGCAGATGAAGCAGGCACTGGATTCGATTGAATTCAACCGGTATCCCGACCCGCTGGCTGTCGACCTTTGCGGCGCGTTTGCCAAGGCTTACGGCATCGACGCGTCGTTTGTGACCGCCGGCAACGGCTCGGACGAGCTTATCAGTCTGATTCTTTCCTCTTTTTTGGAAAAAGGGGAAAGCGTTACCGTTGCCATGCCGGATTTCTCCATGTATGCGTTTTATGCATCGCTGTATGAGGAGAAGCTGCATATATATAAGCGGGATGGTGCGCCCACGCTCGATGGTCTGCAGCGGTTTGTCCGCGAGACCGGCAGCGCGGCAGTGATCTTTTCCAATCCCTGTAATCCGACAGGACAGGGCTATGACCGTGAGCAAGTGCTGCAGTTCGTTCTGGGCACGGACGCGCTTTGCATCGTCGACGAAGCATATATGGACTTTTGGGATCAGAGCATTCTTGCTGACGCGCCATGGCTTCCGAATGTGTTTGTGCTGCGAACGATGTCCAAAGTCTTCGGAGGTGCCGCGCTGCGGCTGGGCTTTGCTGTGGCCAATACTCAGCTCACGTGCGCGCTGCGCACGGCGAAAAGCCCGTATAACGTCAATGCCGTTTCGCAGGCCTTCGGACGGCTGCTGCTTGAACGGCAGGACGCCAATCTCAGCGCCGAACTGGCGGGAAAAGCGCGGGAGCTGCGGAAGGCACTGCTGCAGTACTTCCCCGATATATCGGAAACCGTGACAAATTTCGTGTATATAGAGACAGAGAACGCACCCGAAATTGCTGCGTTTTTGAAATCGAACGGCATCGCCATACGTCATTTCGAACATGCGCTGCGCATCACCGCTGGCAGCAGTGCGGAGAATGACGCTTTGCTTGCGGCGCTGCGGGATTATTTCGCAAAATAAAGGATACGGAAAGGGACGAGATGTATATGCCAATCGTCAGACAGTCGCTTGTAGAACGCAACACCTCCGAAACGCAGATTCGCCTCGCGCTCCGGCTGACCGAGGGCGAGCCGGGCAGTCTTGCCGGAAGCTGCGGGATCGGATTCCTCGATCATATGCTGCGCGCGGTATGCGTCCACGGCGGGATGGAAATTGAATTGACTATGAAGGGCGACCTTGAGGTGGACTGCCATCATTCCGCCGAGGACCTGGGCATCGCCTTCGGGCAGGCGTTCCGGCAGGCGGCGGGGGATAAGGCGTCCTTGTGCCGTTACGGGGAGTCCTTCGTTCCGATGGATGAGAGCCTTGCGCGTACCGTGCTGGATATCTCCGGCCGGCCGTACCTCGTGTTCGACTGCGAATGGAAAAACGAGCGTGTCGGCGAGTTGGACCTGTGTATGATCCGGGAGTTTTTCTATGCTTTTTCTTATTCGGCGGGCGTGACGCTGCATATGGCGCTTCTGTACGGCGAAAATGACCACCACAAGGCCGAGGCGCTGTTCAAATCCTTCGCGCGTGCGCTCAACGCGGCCTCGCGGCTGCGCACGGGCGGCGTGCTTTCGACAAAGGGGATCTTATGCTGACGATCATTGACTATTCGATGGGCAATCTCCACTCGGTCGGCAACGCGCTCGACCGGCTGGGCGTACCGTATACCGTCAGCGCTTCGCCGGAGGCGATCAAGAACGCCGACGGGCTGATCCTGCCCGGCGTCGGCGCGTTTCCCGATGCGGTGCGCTGCCTGAAGGAGAAGGGCCTCTTTGGGCCCATCCGTGCCCGCGCGGCGGCCGGAACGCCGCTGCTGGGCATTTGTCTGGGGATGCAGCTTTTGTTTGAAACCGGGCTGGAGCATATGCCGACGGAGGGGCTGGGGCTGATTGCCGGCGAGGTCGTTCCCATTGACGGCCACGGCGAGAAGATTCCCCACATCGGCTGGAACAGTCTGACGCTTGATGCAGACGATCCGATTTTTGCGGGCGTCCCGGACGGCGCGTTCGTTTACTTCGTCCACTCCTTCCGCGCGCAGACGGCCCCGGCCCATCTGCTTGCGCATACCTTCTACGGCGAGGAAATCCCCGCCGTGGTCAAGGGGATGGGGAAGGTCTACGGGATGCAGTTCCACCCCGAAAAGAGCCACGACGTCGGTTTGAGACTGCTTTCCAATTTTTGCAGAATGATAGAGAACGGAGGGACGCGGAAATGATCATTTTACCGGCAATCGACCTGCTCGGCGGAAATTGCGTGCGGCTGGTCCGCGGCGCGTATGACACCGCCTCCAAGGTCGCTGCGGACGCGCTGGAAACGGCACGCGCGTTCCAAAAAGCGGGCGCGGAATACCTGCATATGGTCGATCTTGACGGTGCGCGGGACGGCCGTGCGAGCCGCCTGAACCGCGATACGGCGCTCGCCGTTGCCAAGGCACTGGATATCCCTGTCGAACTGGGCGGCGGTATCCGCCGTCTGGAGGACATCGAGGAGCTGCTGAACGGCGGCGTTTCGCGCGTGATCCTCGGCTCGGCCGCAGCCGACGCGGACTTTCTTGCCCGCGCCGCGGCTGCTTACGGCGGCCGCCTGGCCGTGGGCGTAGACGCGCGGAACGGCCGCGTCGCCTTCAACGGCTGGACGCAGGATTCGGGCGAGGACTATATCGCTTTCGCTTCGCGCGCGGTAGACCTCGGCGTCCGCAACATTATTTTCACCGATATTGATTGCGACGGCACGCTCTCGCATCCGAATTTCGGACAACTGGAGGCGTTATCGCGGGCGGTGGACGCCGACATCACCGCGTCGGGCGGCATTGCGGATATTACAGACATCGAAAAGCTGGCTGCGATGGGCATGTACGGTGCCATCTGCGGCAAAAGCATCTACGCCGGCACGCTTGATCTGGCGGCGGCGATAAAGGCGGGCAGGGACCATGCAGAATAAGCTGTGCAAGCGCATCATCCCCTGTCTGGACGTCAAGGACGGCCGCGTGGTCAAGGGCGTGAACTTCGTTTCGCTCATTGACGCGGGTGATATCGTCGAAAACGCGCGTTATTACAACGATGAGGGCGCCGACGAGCTGGTGTTCCTCGATATCACTGCCTCACACGAGGGGCGTAAAACCTTCGCTTCTCTCGTCGAGCGCGCAGCGCGCGAGCTGTTCATTCCGCTGACGGTCGGCGGCGGTATCTCCTCGGTGGAGGACTTCCGCACGCTGTTGCTGGCGGGCGCGGACAAAATTTCGGTTAATTCCGCCGCCGTGCGCGACAAGACGCTGCTCAGCCGCGCCGCCGACCGCTTCGGCAGCCAGTGCGTGGTCTGCGCCATCGACGCAAAGCGCACGGTGAACGGCTATTCCGTCTTTCTCAACGGCGGCCGGATCGATACCGGCATCGACGCCGTCGAGTGGGCGGCCGAGGCCGAGCGCTGCGGCGCGGGCGAACTGCTGGTCACCTCGATGGACGCCGACGGCACCAGAGCCGGGTTCGACAACGAACTGATCGCGCAGATTTCCTCGCGCGTGCGTATCCCCGTCATCGCCTCGGGCGGCGGCGGAACGATGGAGCACTTTGCCGAGACCTTCCGCGCGGGTGCGGACGCGGCGTTGGCTGCTTCTCTGTTCCATTACCGCGAAATGCGCATCTGCGATCTGAAGCGCTATCTTGCCGGACAGGGGGTGCCTGTGCGGTTATGACCGATTTGAACCGTTTTTTCGAGAAAAGCGAGCTGATCCCCGCCATTGTGCAGGACGCTTCAAACGGAGAGGTGCTGATGCTGGCGTATATGAACGCCGAGTCGCTGCGCCTGACGCTGGAGACGCGCAAGTGCACCTTTTTCAGCCGCAGCCGCGGACGCCTCTGGACGAAGGGGGAGACGAGCGGACATTTTATGAACGTCGTCGAGATATTTTACGACTGTGATTGTGATACCCTGCTTGTAAAAGCGAATCCCGCCGGCCCCGCCTGTCATACCGGCAACCGCACCTGCTTCTACCGCCGGCTGGACGAAAACGATTGTACGGAAAGGGAGAACGAAATATGAAAAACGAAACCTTTGACGCGCTTGCCGCCGTCATTCGGGACAGAAAGAAGAACCCTGCCGAGGGCTCGTATACCTGCTATCTGTTTGAGAAGGGATTGGACAAGATTCTCAAAAAGGTGGGCGAGGAGGCGTCTGAGGTTATCATCGCCGCCAAAAACGGCGCAAATGACGAGCTGTGCATGGAGGTCTGCGACTTGTTGTTCCACCTGCTTGTCCTCTGCGAGAATCAGAACCTGCCCGTGGCAGATATCTACGCCGAGCTGGAAGCGCGCAGCCAAAAGATTGGCAATCTCAAGCAGATGAAGGTTGTTGACCATAACACCTGAGCGCTTGCAAAATGCGCGTCGATGTGTTATACTGAAGATGCCATAAAGTTTGTACGAACAAAGCACGGGCATCTTCACAAAAACCGCCGCAGGGCGCCGGTTTTCCGCGGGCAAGGCAGAAGGCGGGGCCATAAAGTTTGTACGAACAAAGCAGCAGCAACATACGAAATACGTTGCAGCGTGTCGGTTTTTCGTCGCTTTACATATTTGTCTGCGCGCGTATGTGCATTCGCGTCGTGAAACGGACTTGAAGGTGCGATACGCAGAGCCATTTCAAAAGGATCGACGCTCTTGCCGATATGCCGGATTTGCATATGCTCTGCGGATCTGACACGGATATTCCAAGATAAAAGAGGTTATCGCTTTGCAGGATCTTCATATGCATTCGCAATATTCGGGGGACATCGCCCCGGGTGAGGGCGCGTCGGTCGACGAGCTGTGTGCACGCGCCGTCGAGCGGGGGTTTTCAACCGTAGCCGTTACCGATCATTTTGACATCGACGGGATTTACGAAGGTTATTTCCCGCCTCTGGATTTTGAAGGCGTGCGCCGCGACGTTTTTGCTGCCAAGGAAAAATACGCAGGCAAGCTGACGCTGCTGTACGGGCTGGAACTGGGGCAGGGGCCGCATATGAAAGCGCAGGCGGAGGAAACGCTGGCGCGGTATGATTTTGAATATGTCATAGGCTCCGTACACGCGGTGCGCGGCATCATTGATTTTGCCAGCACTGCATATGATCAGATGACCGATGGGCAGCTTCGGGGGCTGCTTGATCAGTATATCGAGGAGCTTTTTGAGCTGATCGAGTGGGGGCATTTTTCCACGCTCGCACATATCACGTATCCTTATCGCTATTTTCGAAAGCATAACCGCGCGTATCTTCTCCCGCAGGGTCGGGAGGCTGAGCTTGCGATGTTTGACGGCGTTCTGCGTGCGCTCATCGCTTCGGATAAGCCGCTGGAGGTCAATACCTCCGGTCTGCGGCAGGGAATGGGCTGTCCGCTGCCCGATTATGATCTGCTGGCTTATTATTTCGAGCTTGGCGGACGTAAGCTGACCATCGGCTCGGACGCGCATTTTCTGCGTGACGTCGGCGCCTCGATCCCCGAGGTCTGTGAGAAGCTGCGCGGAATGGGCTTTACAACGCTTTCTACTTTTGAAGGCGGGCGGGAAACGCTTTTAACGCTTTGACAATTTGTTTTACGGAATGGGAGTGTGAATCGGTATGGAAAATGAAATGCTTTCGGCATTGGAACAGGACGCGCGGCTGACGCCGCGCGAATTGAGCGTGATGTTTTCGCGTGCGGAAGAGGACGTCCGCAAAGAGATCGAGGCGTGCGAAAAGGACGGCACTATCCTTGGCTACCGCACGGTCATCAATTGGGATAAGGTGGGGCGCAGCGCGGTCAGCGCGCTCATCGAGCTGAAGATCACGCCCGTGCGTGACCGTGGGTTCGATGCTGTCGCCGAGCGTGTCTGCAATTATCCTGAGGTCAAGAGCGTATATCTGATGAGCGGAGGCTTCGACCTTTGCCTGATCGTCGAGGGGCACACGATGCGCGATGTGGCGTATTTCGTGGCTGAGAAGCTGGCTACGATTGACGGCGTTGCCTCTACGGCGACACATTTCGTGCTTCAGCGTTATAAGGACAGCGATATCGTATTTGACAACGAGGAGACAGACAAGAGAGGGAACGACTGGTAATGGTTGATTACTCTAAAATGCTTTCCGGCCGTGCCGTCAGCCTCAAGCCGTCCGGGATCCGTAAATTCTTCGATATCCTCGGTGACAAAAAGGACGTTATTTCGCTCACGGTGGGGCAGCCCGATTTCGTAACGCCTTGGCACATCCGTGAAGCGGGCATACGCTCGCTGGAGGAAGGGCGCACCTATTATACCTCCAATAACGGTTTGATGGAGCTGCGCGAGCAGATTGCGCAGTATCAGCAGCGCCGGTTCGGACTTTCCTACGATCCTGCGAACGAGATCATTGTCACCGTAGGCGGAAGCGAGGCGATTGATCTTGCGCTTCGTGCGCTCGTCGAGCCGGGTGATGAAGTCATTGTGCCTGAGCCTTGCTTCGTCTGCTATTCGCCGCTGACGGAGATGGCGGGCGGCGTTCCCGTGCATTTGCCGTTGAAGGCGGAAAACGAATTCCGCCTAACCGCCGATGAGCTGCGGCGTGCCATTACGCCGCGCACCAAAGCGTTGATTCTCGCGTTTCCGAATAACCCGACCGGAGCTGTGATGGAAAAATCCGATCTGGAGGCGGTCGCGGATGTGCTGCGCGGTACGAATATTGCGGTTATCAGCGACGAAATCTATGGCGAATTGACTTATGAGGGCGTCCATACCTCCATCGCCCTGCTGGACGGGATGCGCGAGCGCACCATTGTCGTCGGGGGCTTTTCCAAATCCCATGCGATGACGGGCTGGCGGCTCGGCTATCTGCTCGCGCCGTCCGAATTGACTGCGCAGATGTTCAAAATCCACCAGTACGGCATTATGTGCGCGCCTACAACCAGCCAGTTTGCCGCTGTTGATGCGCTGGCGCATGGCGATGCGGACATTGAGCAGATGAAAAACGAATATAACCGCCGTCGCAGGCTGATCCTGGACGGCTTGGCCGCTTGCGGCATTGCGTGCTTCCCGCCCAAGGGGGCGTTTTACGTATTTCCGGAAATCGGTACGTTCGGCCTGTCCAGCGAGGAATTCTGTACCCGTCTGATCGACGAGGAAAATGTGGCGCTCGTCCCCGGCTCGGCCTTTGGCGAATCGGGCGAGGGGTTTGCCCGCGTATCCTATGCGTATTCGGTTCGTCATATCGAAAAAGCCCTGGAGCGGATTGCACGCTTTGTCCAGAGGCTGAAATGAAGCTGCTTGCAAATGCCAAGCTCAACCTCACTCTTGAGGTCGGCGGACGACGGGCAGACGGTTACCATAACATTGATACGGTGATGCACAGCATCTCTCTCTGCGATGTTGTAACACTCGGTGCAAGTGCATCGGTCGAGGTCACCTGCGCCGGGCTTGACTGCGATGCGCAGGACAACATCGCTTATAAGGCCGCGCGCGCCTTTTTTACACGAACGGGCTTGTCCGGCGGCGTGCGGATCGATATTTCCAAAGGCATTCCCGTCGGCGCGGGGCTGGGAGGCGGCAGCGCTGATGCGGCCGCCGTGCTTCGCGGATTGAATGCGATGAACAACAGCCCGCTGGATACGGACGCGCTGCTTGCGCTTGCCGCCGGACTGGGGGCGGATGTTCCGTTCTGTCTTCTCGGCGGCGCGGCGCGTTGCCGGGGTGTCGGCGAGCATGTTACGCCGCTTCCGACCGCCGGAGGGGTGCATGCAGTCGTCGTGTTTGACGGGCTGGCGGCTGACACGGGCGAGATGTACCGCCGGCTGGACGCATTCATCGGCGCACGCCCTGCGCATGATCACGACGCGGCTGTTCGCGCTGTTGCCGCAGGCGATCCGCGTGCAATCGCCGCAGCGCTTTCCAATGATTTCGATGCGCTCACTTCCTCGCCGCTCGCGGAGCTGCTGCGTACACATGGTGCGCTGGGTGCGATGCTCACCGGCAGCGGCAGCGCTGCCTTCGGTATCTTTGCCGACGCGGCGGCTGCGGAAGCCTGCACTGCTGTGCTCGGCGGCTGCGTGCAGTTTGCCAGGCACGTTGTTCTGCATTCGAAGGAATCCGAGACTTGAAGGCAGTACACCGTTCCTTCTTATTATGCAATGTGGATTTGCCCTTTCAGTTTGAAAACCGTACACGGCCCGTATGCCGAATATTGCTCTGTTGCCTGTTATGTATGAAGTATGTCCTGCACCGGCGTTCCCCTAACACCGTAAGAGAGGAAGTTTGAAAGATATGGTTGAATCCGTAAGACGTTTTGTCAAATCAGAGCACATAGCTTGTCTGCATCTTGTCGTTCTCGTGCTGGGCACGGCACTGATGTTTTCGGGTTGCTTTCACAGCGCTGTTTGGTTTGACGAGAGCTATACCGTCGGGATGATGAACCAGTCCTTCGGCGATATGCTGCGCATCTCGGTGGCTGATGTCCATCCGCCGTTTTATTATATTGCGCTCTGGCTGTTTACGCGCGTGTTCGGCTGCTCAGCTGTAGCGATGCGCCTGTTTTCCGCGCTTTGTGCATCCGCGCTGGGCGTGCTCGGTTATACGCATATCCGAAAGGATTTCGGCGCTCGCACGGGTCTGTATTTTTCTCTGTTTCTTTTCCTCTTCGGTGCGCTGTTCATCAGCGCTTCGGATATTCGGATGTATACGCTCGCACCGCTTTTGGTTGCGCTGATGTTTATTTACTGCTGCCGTTATTGGCGCAGCGGGTTCACGGACACGCACGCTCGTGTGCTTTATATCCTGTTTGCCCTGCTGGCCGCTTATACGCATTGGTATGCGCTTGCTGCCGCCGTTGTTACGGCGTTGTTTTTGATTTATCCTTATTGGAAGTCCGGCCGCCTTTTGCGCTGGTTCGTGGACGCGGCGTTTCTGTTGGGGCTGTATATCCCGGGCTTTTTTATTTTCTATACACAGGCCACGCGTGTCGCGGGCGGGTTTTGGATCAGCTTCAGCTACCCCGATATTTTGTTCGATACGCTCCGTTTTTTTGCATTGGGCGTAGAACCGGCGTCGGACAGCTTGCGGATGCTCGCACTGATTGTTGTCGGGTTCATTTTCGCTTTTTGCCTGTTGTTCCATATCGTCTCTCGTAAGAATGATGTGGACGGCTGGCGGCCGTCCGGTTATGCACTGGGCATTGTCGTCTGCGTTATTGCCCTGTATCTGATTGTCTCGGAGCTGTTCAGTCCGGTGTATCATGTTCGTTATTTGGGCGTTTTAATTGCGCCGGTCGCCTTTTTTCTTGCTTTCGCAGTGGGACGGATGCGCTTTCCCGCGCTGCGTGCCGTGTTTCCGCTGCTGCTGTGCGTGCTGCTGGTGCTGCGTGTCATACCGTTGTATCAGGATCGTTATGCGCCCAATCGTGATGTGATGCAGACTTTTGCATCCGCGATTTTACCGGGCGATGTCGTCATTTCTGAGAATATCAATATATTCGGTCCGCTGATGGTTACTGCGGTGGAAGGCGAATTCTATTTCTACAACCCCGGATGGTGGCCGGTAGATGAAGCGTATCAGGCGTTTGCACCCAAACTTCGGGACTGTGTGAACGATTTGGCAGAAATCGGTACGCTCGCCGGACGTGTTTGGATCGTCGGCGAGAACGGCCGTTATTCGATCTATGATGGTTTGCAGAGCGCTTTCGGTGGGTTACGGGAGATCGCGCGCGGCGAAGTCGTTCAGCCCTATCATGATATTGAATTCGACTGGACCCTCTACGAGGTCGACCCGACGTAAACAGGCTTCCGTCCATGCTTGCACGTTTTGCCTTTACGGATCGCGCTGGCAGAAAAATATCAGCGTTGTCCTTTTGCCGGATTTTTGCGCCGAGAAGAAGCCTTTCGATTTCATGTATGGCGGCAAGGAGGACTTTACGTGATGCATAATGAACTTTCGATTGAAAAAGGAACGCTTGAAAACACCTCGGAAACCTTGCGATTCATCCAAAACGTGCGAACTCAAATCGGCTTGAGAGCATTGACTGCGGATTTTGTTGTCGGCAAATGGCAGGGTTGGTTCAATGTATGGCTGGATTTGAAAAACGATCCAAGTGAAACGGCCCAAAAGCTGTTGAATACGGTTTTGCACAATGGAGCAGGCTATCCTTTGAACGATCCCAAAATGTTCGGAAAGGAAATATCCGATCTTGCCGAACAAATCGGGGATATACTGATGGATGCCCACGGCTATACACGTGCAGAAATCATATCCAGATATGCACATTCAGATGCCCCGCCAATCTGTGTGTATATATACGACTACACAGAATCTGTATTGGGGTATGTTTACGGTCATTCCGCAGAGGAGCTTAGCAAAATGATTGCGAAGAAGTACCGCATACTGAACTCGAATGACGTATTTGTGTACTATGAACCGGCGCTGACGATCTTTCTGGACGACAGGGCGCAATACGAGGCGCTTCTGGCGCGGAAGGACGAGGTCGTCCATGATGTTTATACCTTAATGCGGGGCAAATTCCCTCTGGACAAGCTGGAAACGGCTTTCGGTTATCCGATTCTGACCGAGGAAAACACTGCGGTCAAAATCATCCTGAAGTCGGATATGGACCCCGTCCTGCTCAACACCATCGTCGGCACGAGATGACGCGCGGGAGAGCGCCGGATGCAGACGCATACGCTCGGATGGACGACGGCAGCACTTTCGGAAAAAAGAAAACCCGAAGACGGGATTTCCCTGCCTTCGGGTATCGTTTTGCTTCGGGATTATGCGCCGCTCGGGAGTTGCTGACGGATCGCGTTGTAAATCAGCCGCTGTCCGGCTTCGTTAGGATGGATGCCGTCTGCACAGAGATAGCTGCGGAAATCCGGCTGTGCGAGAAAAGCGCTGCGGATGTCAAGCACCGGAACGCCGGCGGCGGACGCCACCTGAACAGCCGCGATGTTGAACATTTCCTGCCAGCGGCCGATGAAGCCGACTTCTTTCAGAAAGCGCAGGATGCGCGACGGCGACAGGTTGCGGCTGATCCAGCGGAAATAGCGTCCCGAATCGATCGGCGGCAGATTCAGTACGATCGGCTTGCCGCCAAGCCGCTTGATGGTCTCGAGCATACGGGCGTATTTCTGTTTGAACGCTTCGAGCGGCGTCTTGCAGATATGCGCCGCCTCCGGGTCATCGGAAACCGATTTCCAATCAAAATCGCAGTCGTTTCCTCCGAATTCGAGTACGGTGTAATCGTATTCGCCGATGCGGTCCTCACATTTTTTCAGCATTTCTTCCCCTTTGGTTACCGTACAGCCGAAGGAGGCCAGGTTGTCCACCTTTGCGCCGGCGTCCTGTTCAAACAGGCGCGCGGCAGATTCCTTCGCATAAATGTAGCGGCCGCGTGTGTCGTCCAGCACAACACCCTTGGCGACTGAATCGCCCAATATACAAACCTTTAGAGGCATATTTCGACTCCTTTTTACAATAAACCGTATTGCGTCATCTAATATTCAATATTATATCATGAGATAAGCATACTGTCAACATGTGCGGGGGTCTTTTCCGGTTAAATCTTTATGACTGTGGATGCAAGAAAGCGTTTGCATTTGCGGCGGATGTGTGTTATACTGTGTGTGAAATAGAGTTTTACGAATGTCAGAGCGCACGTTTGTCACACACCGAAGTTTCGCCGGGGGGCGAAACTTCCGGGACAGAAGGGATAAGGCAAGTGTGAAATAGAGTTTTACGAATGTCAGAGCGCATGTTTGTCACACACCGAGGTTTCGCCGGGGGGGGGCGAAACTTCCGGGGCGGAATTCAGAGGGGCGAGCGACGCAAACGAAAAACTGATGCCGTGCACAGACTTGTCACCCACCGGGCTTCGATTTTTCGTTGGGATTTTCGTAGATAAGTTCAGAGCGCGCAGCAAAGCGGTCGGTTAGACGCTTTGCAGTCGATTTTCAAAGGTGGGACATTCGGTTTTTTTGGGTATTATTACGGTTTGTACCTTTGAAAGGAAAATTTCAGACTGTATGGGACAATGCGCCGAATGTATATGACCATACATGGCGGCGGGTGTACGGCACGTCTGTTGGCGAAATACAGGAATGCCTTGGAATTGCACGCCCGGCGTGGGATAAAGGAGAGAGCGGAATGAAAGAGATCGAAGAGCTTGCGGTGCTGCTGAAAAATGAACGTCCGCAGGAGTGGGAGAGCTTTCCCGACATCGAGCTTTATAAGGATCAGCTTTTGGGCTATATGCAGCGGCAGCGTATCTGGTCCAAGGGCGACGACGCGCTTACCGGTGCGATGATCAGCAATTACATCAAAATGGGACTGATGCCCGGTCCCGCAGACAAGAAATATACGCGTGAGCACATTGCGTATCTCACGGCCATTCAGGCGCTCAAGCAGGTCATCAGCGTAGCCGATACGGGGCTGCTGCTGCGCAGCCGCAGGGAAAGCGATATGCAGCGCTTTTATGAAGAATTCCGTGAGCGGCTCAACGGCGCGATGGACGTCTCGGCCGCCGGCCTTTGTGACGTAAGCGATGATGAGCTTGCATCGGAGGTGCTTACCCGCGCGTTGCGCGCGTACGCTGACCGCATCGTTTACGAGCGTATGCTTGCCGTCCTGCGGGAGCGGGAGGAAGCGCGCAGAAAAGATGAGGAAGAAGCCCAGAAAAAGGAAAAAGAGGATAAGAAAAAGAATAAAACCGATTAGCCGCTTGTCTTTTCGGTTATACTCGGGATATCCAACCGATAGAAAGGGAGATATCACCGATGAAAAAACAAACGCTGCTTTGTTTTGCACTGACCGCGGTGGTGCTGTTCGCTTCCGCCGCTTTCCTTCCCTCCAACGAGGCGGAGATTTACGACCAGGTCGTCCGGCTGCATATCCTTGCCAATTCCGACAGCGAGCGTGACCAGGAGCTCAAGCTGCTTGTACGCGATGCTGTGACTGCCCGCAGCGAGGAAATTTTCGGAACATATGACGCCATCGACGATGTGTTGGCGGATATGCCCGCCGTGCAGGACAAGCTCTGCGCCGTCGCGCGCGAGACGCTCGACGCAAACGGCTGCGATCTGCCGGTCACGGCCGCGTGGGGTCGAGAAAGCTATCCTACCCGTGAATACGAGGGAATCAGCTTTCCGGCAGGCAGCTATTATTCCCTGCGTCTTCAGATCGGCGAAGCTGCGGGGCAGAACTGGTTCTGCGTCCTTTTCCCGCCTCTCTGCCTTTCTGCCTCAACGGCGCACGAGGCGCTGCAGGCGACTACGCTCACCGAAAACGCCATTCATGTATTTTTAGAAACCAATAAGCCGAAATATGTTTTTCGCTTCAAGCTGCTGGAGTGGTTCGGCTGGTAAGAAAGGGGGACAGGCGATGCTGCACAGGATCATCGGCCGCGCGGGATGCGGAAAAACGACGTATCTGCTTACCGTTCTGCGCGAGGCGCTGGAGAACGGAGCGGACTGTGTCGTCCTCGTGCCTGAGCAGCAGTCGCTGGAAACCGAGCGCCTGCTGAGTGAGACGCTGGGCGATGGCTACAATATGCACTGCGAGGTGCTCAACTTCGAGCGTCTGCCCAACCGAGTGGCGCGGGAGTACGGAGACTTGGCCCGCACGTTTATTGACGACAGCGGCCGCGACCTCCTTCTCTCCGTTGTGCTGGAGCGGCTTTCCCCGCGATTGACCGAATACGGCGGCGTCTGTGCCGACGGCGACTTTATCCGCAAAGCGCTGTCGGCCATCGCCGCATTTAAGGCCGCCGGCGTCGACGCGGACGCGCTGGACGCCGCTGCGGACCGTCTGCGCGGCTCCTCCGCGCGGCTGGCCGCCAAGCTGTCCGACCTCAGCCTGATCCTTCGTGCCTATGGGGACGCGTTTCCCGAGGGGCTGTCAGATACATACGACGCGCTCACGCAGCTTGCCGCCGAGCTGCCTGACAAGCCCTTTTTTGCCGGGAAATTTGTGTTCGTGGACGGGTTCTATAATTTCACCGGTCAGGAGCACGCGATCCTGGATGTGCTCATCCCGCAGAGCGCGGAGACTTACATCGCCTTCACGGCGGACGGCGGGGACGACAGCGGCATTTTTTCCAAGAACCAGGCGGCGGCCGCGCGGCTGGCCGCCGCTAACCGTCCGTTTGCCGACGTGATTTTGAACGATAACTACCGCGCACGGTCTGCTGCTCTGCGTCATCTTGAAGCGCGGCTCTGGAGCGAGCCGTCGCCCGTATTCCCCGGCGAGCCGGCCGGCGTTTCGGTCGTCGAATGCCCCGACCCGTTCGCGCAGGCCGAGGCCGTCTGCGGTGAGGTGCTCAGGCGCGTGCGTGCGGGCAGCCGCTACCGGGATATTGCCGTCACGATGCGCGCGCCCGACGGACAGAGCGAGCTGATTGCCTCGATGCTGGAAATCCACGGCGTCCCCGCGTTCGTGTCGGTCAAGAAGCCGGTCGTCACCGAGCCGTTCTTTTCGTTCCTGCTGGCGTCTCTGGATATTGTATGCACGGATTTTTCGGTGCCGTCGGTCAAGAAATACATAAAAAGCGGTTTTTCTGGCCTCGGCGTGCGCGAAAGTGACCTCCTGCTGCGCTATGTTTCGATGTGGAGTCTGCGCGGCCGCCGCAGCTATGAAACCGATTGGACGATGCATCCGGACGGCTACCGCACCGGGCTGAACCGCCGCGATGCGTCGGTGCTGCGGCTTGTCAATGGCGCGCGTGCGCAGGTCTGCGAAGCGCTGACCGCGCTTTGTGAGGATTTCGCCGCCGATGGCCTGACCGTTTCACGCGCGCTGCGCGCGCTGTTCCGCCATGTTGAATCATCCGGCGCGCCCGCGCGGCTGGCTGCGCAGGCCGAGGCGCTGCGCAGCCGGGGGGAAGAGGAGGCCGCGCTGCGCCTTTCCCAGCTTTGGGATCTGTTTGTCGGCCTCTGCGACCAGTTCCATACCGTCTGCCCCGACGCGCCGGTCACGCCGGCGCGCTTCCGTGAGCTGTTCCGTCTTGCGGCGGAGGAAAAGAGCGTGGGCACCATTCCCGCTTCGCTGGATGCGGTCACCGTCGGCTCGGCAGAGCTGCTGCGCGCGGGGAATGTTCGGCATCTGCTTGTGACGGATGTGAATGACGGCGTGTTTCCCGCGCCGCCGTCCGACCGCAGTCTGTTTGACAGCGACGAGCTGGTTGCGCTTGAGGGCTGCGGCTGCGCCGTCGGTGAGAGCGCCGACGAACAGATCGAAACCGAACGCTTTCTGTTCTACGCCGTCGCGTCGCTTCCGAGCGAGAGCCTGACGCTGCTGTACACGAACACCGATTCGCTCGGCGCGCGCCTGCGTCCCTCGATCGGCGTGCTGCGCGTGGAGGCGCTGTTCCCCGCGCTGCAAAGACGTGTCTTCGGCAGGAACCCGGCCGACCTGCTCTTCTCGCGCCGCAGCGTGGCCGAGCGGCTCCGTCTGCTGCCCGACCCGGCTCCGATCCGCGCGCTGCTGGCAGAGCAGGGGATGCCGCCGCTGCCCGACGGTCCGATCTCCGACCCGGCTGCCGCACTTTCCGGCGCGGGAAACATCGTCCGTTTGACCCCAAGCCGGATGGATACCTATACCTATTGCCCCTTTTCCTACTTCGGCCGGTATGTGCTGGGACTGAAAAGCAGCGAGAAGGCTTCGTTCGCCCGTCCGGAGATCGGGACCTTCGTCCACGCGCTGCTCGAGACGTTCGTGCAAAGCCGTATGCAGGCCGGCGCCTTCGTCCCGCCGACGGCGGAGGAAATCGACGCTGAGGTTGAACGGCTGACTGCGGACTATCTGGCGGGCCTGTCCGCCGCGCCGGAAAGCGCAGGCCGCCGCTTTCGGTATACCTTTACCAAGCTGAAAAAAACAATGAAGCTGCTGCTGCAAAACCTTTCCGACGAGCTGGAAAACTGTGCCTTTGTCCCGGCGGCGTTCGAGCTGAAAATGGGGATGGGCGAGGACGCCGAGGGTTTGCGCTATACGACAGACGCGGGCACGACGGTCACGCTTTCAGGCATCGCCGACCGCGTGGATTTGTATAAAAAGGGCGGAAAGACCTATGTCCGTGTGATCGATTATAAAACCGGCACCAAGGTTTTTGACCGCAGCGCGCTTGAAAACGGGCTGGATTTGCAGATGTTTTATTACCTGTTCGCCTATTGCCGCGCCGACCGCAGCGGAAGCACGCTGCCGGCGGGCGTGCTGTATGTTCCCGCTAAGCTGCCGCAGTTCAGCGTCAGCGGCGGGGAGAGTGAAGAGGAGCTGGCGCGGCGTACGGAAAAGGGCTTTGTCCGCAGCGGACTGCTGTTGGCCGATGCGGAGATCGTCCGTGCGATGGACCCGGCGGGGGAGGGACGCTTCCTTCCTGCGCGCTTCAAGAAGGACGGCAGTTTTTATTCGGGTTCCAGTGTGGCAGAACTGGAGCAGCTCGGAAAGCTCGAACGGCAGATGGAACGCTATATCCGCCAAATCGGCGATCGGATTGCCGCCGGCGAGATGCGCGTCTCACCGCTCGTGCTGGACGACAACCACAACGCCTGCACCTTCTGCGATATGAAGCCGGTCTGTCGGCTGGCGTGCAATAAGCGCATTCGCCGCGAGAGCAACCGCTTCGGAGAGGAGGACGAATGATGCCGAACTGGACCGAATCCCAGCGGAAAGCCATCGAGACGCAAAACCGCAGCCTGCTCGTCAGCGCCGGCGCGGGCAGCGGCAAGACCACCGTGCTCACCGAGCGCATCCTGCGCCGCCTGATTGCGGGCGGCGACGTCAGCCGTTTACTCGTCGTCACTTTTACGAAGGCGGCGGCTTCGGATATGAAAGAAAAGCTGTACGCGGCGCTCAGCCGCGCCATCGCCGAGAATCCGACGGATCGCCATCTGCGCGGCCAGCTCTACCGCCTGTCGGGCGCGCGCATCTGCACCATCCATTCGTTCTGCTATGAGCTGATCCGCAGGCACTTCGCCGTCCTCGGTCTGTCGCCCAAGGTGCGCGTGGCCGATGCGGCCGAGTGCGCCATTCTCTCCAAGCGCTGCGTCAGCGAGACGCTTGAGCATTTCTATCAGACCGGCGGCGAGGATTTCTTCGCACTGCTGGGCAATTTCGACAGCGAAAAGAGCGACGAACCGTTTGTCAAGCTGCTGCTGTCCTGCTATGATCGCATCCGCGCCTATCCCGATTATCTCGGCTTCCTTGACGAGGTTGCGGACAAGCTGCGGTGCGAACGGGAGAACGCTGCGCGTGACGGTATATTCGCGACCGAAGCCGGACGGCTCGTCTGCAAAGAGAGCGTGCGTGTCCTCGGGCGGATGCTGGATAAGGCGCGCGCGCTGCTGGAATTCGTCTCTGCCACGGCCGACAGTGAGCGTCAGATCGCGCCGGTCGAAGGGCTGCTTGAACAGCTCGGAGCGCTGTCAGAAGCACCGGAACGCGGCTATACCGCGCTTCGCGACGCGCTCGGCGCGTTCGCACCGCCGAGGCTGTACACGCTGAAAATGGACCCCGATCAGGCGGAGCTGCTCAAAGCCGGCAAAACGGAAATCGTCGATGCAGTCAGAAAGCTGCAAAAGGACTATTTTGCGCTGCCCGAGGACGAAGCCGCCGCCGATTTCGCGAAGACGGCGGACATCTTCGCGCCGCTTATCGCCGTCCTGCGCGACTACGACGCGCGCTTTTCCGCCGCCAAGCACGAGCGGAAGGTGGTGGACTTTTCGGATCTGGAGCACCTGACCGTGCGCCTGCTGACCGAGCGGCACGAGGAGGGCTACGTCCGCACGCCGCTCTGCCGGAAGCTGCAAAGCGAATTTGACGAGCTGTGCATCGACGAATATCAGGACGTCAACCGTTTACAGGATTTGATTTTCGCTTCGGTCGCGAGGAACGACAATCGTTTTATGGTCGGCGACGTCAAGCAGAGCATCTACCGCTTCCGCAATGCCGAGCCGGAAATCTTCGAGTCCTATCGGAACGATTATGACGGCGGGAATACGGGTGAGACGGTGTTCCTGCGGGAAAACTTCCGCTGCAACCGATGCATCACCGAGTTCGTCAACGCCGTGCTCACGCCCGTGTATACGAAAGAAAACACCGGCAGCGACTACGCGTCCGAGGCGCTGATTTTCGCCAAGCCCGGGCCGGACGTCCGCCTGCCCGTGCAGGCGGCGCTCTGCGTGCTCGGCGAGGACGGGAAGCAATCGGACGGCGTCGCGGCGGAGGCGGCCTACGTCGCTTCGGAAATCCGGCGGCTCGTCGCCGAGGAGCGGCTGCAAAACGGCGAGCGCATCCGCTATTCCGATATCGCGATCCTTTTCCGCACGGTGCGCGGCTTTTCGGAGCCCTACGAGAACGCGCTCGAGCGCTGCGGCATCCCTGTCCGCACTGAACGCGCGGACGCGTTCATGACCCGCCCGGAAATCGAGCTGGCGCTGGCGCTGCTGAAGGCGGTGGACAATCCCGCCGACGACATCGCCGTCGCCGCCGCGATGCGCAGTCCGATTTACCGCTTCACGGCGGACGAGCTGTTTCGGATCGCGCGCTTTGCCGATGCCGGCTGCTTTTATGACAAGGTGCGCGGGTATGCGTCGGTCTGGCGCAACCGCACCCGCGTCCGCGGTGCCGTCTACCGTCGGAAGGCGCTGCCGTCGCCGCCGCTTTTCCGCGCCGCACCGGCCTTCTTCTCCGTTCTCGGGCGGAATGTATCGCTGCCGCTTGCCGAAAAATGCCTTGCCTTCACGCGTGAGCTGGCCGGGCTGCGCGCGCAGGCGCGGGGGATGACCAGCCACGCCTTTCTCTGGCTGCTTTACAGCCGCACGGGACTGCCCGCCATTGCCGCCGCCGACGAGGACGGCGAGAAGAAAGCGGCCAACCTGCGCACGCTGTACAGCTTTGCCGAGGCGTTTGAAAGCAGCTCCTATAAGGGTCTGTCGGCCTTCCTTGACCATTTTGCGGACATCTATGACAGTTATTCCGCCGGTCCGGACGCATCCTTTTCGCCGAGCGGCGAGGACTGCGTGCGGCTGATGTCGGTACATAAGTCGAAAGGGCTGGAGTTTCCCGTCTGCTTCGTCGTCGGGCTGGGCAAGGCCATCAATGTTTCGGATACGCGCGATCGGTTTATGATCGACCCGTCGTTCGGCGTGGCCTTCAAGCTGCGCGAGGGGGACGGCGTCCGCACGCGTGACACGCTGCTCCGCCGCGCCGCCGCCGTCGCCGAGCGGCGAAAGCTGCTCTGTGAGGAACTGCGCGCGCTCTATGTTGCGCTTACGCGCGGGCGCGAACGGCTTTATGTCACCGCGACGGTCGGATATGACGCACTGGAGACTGATGTCGACTTTGCCGACACGCGTGCCGCTGTCGACTGGCTTGTCCCCGTGCTTCGGAAGCCTGTCCCGTCGATGTTCAACTGCCGGATTTTAGACAGCGGCTACACCGGCCGCACCGCGCCGTCTCCGCAGCCGGTAGCTGCTGCGGATGTAGCTCTGCAGCAGGCTGCGCTGGCAGCGGTCGGATATGTATATCCGCACGCGCGCGCGTCCGGAGTGGCGGCCAAAATGTCGGTCAGCGAGCTGCGCCGCGGTCTGCTGGAGGACGACGAGTATACGCATACCGTCCGCAGAAGCGATTTCTCGCGCCGTCCGGCCTTTCTCGGCGGGCAGGAGGTGCGTCCGGCCGAACGGGGCACAGCAAATCACGTCTTTATGCAGTTCGCCTCCTTCGACCGGGTAGAACGGGACGGCGTGCGCGCCGAGATTCTGCGGCTGCTTGCCGACCGGATGCTCACGCCCGAGCAGGCCGGAATGATCGAGCCCGCTGCGTTGGAAATTTTCTTTGCCTCGCCGCTCTACACAAGGATGCGCGCGTCGCCCGCCCTCTATCGGGAGAAGCGCTTTACCGTCTCGGAGGACGCTGTGCGGCTGACCGGTGAATCCGGCGACCGCGTGCTGATTCAGGGCGTTGTGGACTGCTTTTTTGAAAACGAATCCGGCGGTTTTACCGTCGTTGATTACAAGACCGATGCCGTGCCCGCCACGGCGGACGGCGAAAGGAAGCTGATCAAGCGGCACGCGCTGCAATTGCGCTATTATTGCCGCGCCGTCGCGTCCATGACCGGCCGGTCGGTTACGGAAGCCCTCCTTTGGTCGTTTGCACTCGGCAAGGCGCTGCCGTTTGCAGTTGAATAAGAGCGAAAGCGCAGTCGTCTTATCGGCTGCGTTTTTGCCGGGCAGGGTTATCCGGTGCATATGTGCGGAAAAATACGGTTATATCGATCAGGAGAACGCGAAATGACGGGCGCCTTTCTGTTTTCCTGCAAAAAGAACGATACCGGGGTACTGTTTTACGGTACCCCGGTATCGTTTGTTCCATATTCGCGACCGCTATGCCGCTGTTCTTCCGCCGGCCGTCTGTGCTTAACCGTTGACGGCTTTGATTTCCTTATAGGAGTCGATCAGTTCGTCATTGACCGTCAGTTCAAAGTGCAGGTGCGGCCCGTCCGCACATTCAAGCGCGGCGGTGGTGCCGACATAGCCGATCTCATCGCCCGCCTGCACCTCGGAACCGACCTCCAGCCCATCGGGAAGGTTGTCCGCAAGATTCATATAATACGAGCAGAGACCGTAATCATGCTCAAGTACGACTACGCGGCCCATCAGGTCGTCTTCATAAATATCGCGCACCTTTCCGTCGGTGTAGGCTTTGACCGTGTCGCCCTCGTTGGCCTTGATGTCCACGCCGCTGTGGGTACGGTAATCCTTCATCGTTGAGGAGTAAACCAGCGCATTCATCGAGTATTTCTTGGTCACTGTCCCTTCGAGGGGGACAACGAAGGTGGGTTTTTCGATGATCGTGTCGTCTACATTGCTCTCCGTGCCGTCGACCTGCGCGGCAGAGGAATTGTCGGACGTGTCGCCGGTGCCCGTTTGATCAGGAAGCGAAGGCGTGGGGATTTCCGGTATGGAGATGCCCAGTTCGCTCGGATCGTCCGTAAAGCTGAGTGAATAAATGCTGACCGTCATTACTGCGACCACACAGACGGCAATCGCAAGATACATATAGGCAGCGTATTTGCTTTTTTTGCTCATTTTTTTGAAGCGTTTGTTTTCCGCCATAAATGTGAATCCCCCTAAATTTGTTGTCGATGCTATTTTGTACCGAATAAAAGGGGATTATTCACAAGCGCATTTTATATCTCCGAAATTTCTACGCTGCGATAATAATGAAGCAAAATATCTTTGTACGTTTGACCGCTTTGTGCGAGCAGATAAGCGCCGTATTGGCTCAGCCCTAGACCATCGCCGTAGCCGTAGGTTGTGATGACGAGCGCGCCGTCGCGGATGGCCGCGTCGAACCGCTGCGATTTCAACGCAAAAGCTGTTGCCAGCGCGCCGCCCGCGACGGCAGTATCACCGAAAAACACGTTTTTAATTCGTCCGCTGTCGTAATAGGAAAGGTAAAGGTCGTTTGCTTCAAAAGACAGCGTGCGGTCGGGAAATGCGGCGGCCAACTGGTCCAGCGGGATGGTTGCTGTATTGACAAAGGCGGAAAAGCCGCTTTCGTCCGGTGTGTCCACACTTACAAGATAGGGAATGTCCTCGCCGGTCAGCTCATAAGCGGAGGCTGTGTATTCGCAGGATGACAAATGAAAGCGTGCGTCAATGAGTGCTCCGTTATAACGCAGCACTTCTCCCGCGGTCGCCCGTGCCGCGTTATGCGACGCTGCCGTCACGGTTGTTGTAAAGGAAAAGCAATACTCGCATCCCGCGCAAAAGCAGCCATCCTCGTGCGGGACGCCGGATTCCAGCGTGCGGCAGGTCCGGGTGCGCAGAATGACCGCCTGTGCGCGCAGCGCTTCCTCGGGATAATTGTCGGGCATGGCCGCGGAGAGCAGAGCCGCAACGTATTCCTCCAGCTCCAGCTCCAGAATACCGTTTTCCGTACGGACGCGCACGCTGCCGGCGGGAACGGATGCCTCAGTTGCCGCAAAGCCGCGCAGCCCGACCAAAACGCCCAGCCAGAGTGTTATACAAAGAAAAAGAAGCAAATACTTTTTCATAAAGGGGTTGACCTGCCTTCAGAAACCGTCGTTTGCTTCTAACATATTCATTTTCATCCCGCCGCATTCGTTAAAACGGGCAAATTATTTTTTCTCAAAGATCCAGTAGTAGTCAATTTTCATCTGCGATGCAAGCGTAGATGCCGACCAGAGCTTAACCGACTTTTCGTAGCTGATCGAGTCTGCAATGCGGATGCTGCCGTCGCCGGTTATGCCGCGCAGAGTCAGAAAATGTCCGCCGCGCGAGAAGATGCCGGGTCCCATTACCGTCAGCGCCAGCTTGCCATCGGACAGTGCGTTTTGCAGTGTTGCGTAGTCGCTCCGTGCGCAGGTGGTGACCTTCAAACCATATTCGTCTGCTATTGAGGTAATGAAAGCATAAGCCGTTCCCGACCCGCTGACGAACATCCCATTCCGCTCGGCATAGCGTGCCAGCGTGATTGGTGAAACCCGCTCGCCGGTCAGCGACGAAATGATCATCGCCATATTGGTCGGTCCGCAGCCGTAAGCACCGAGGGTCTGGTTTCCGTAGGAAACGTTTTTATATTCGCTCCAATCCTGCCTATAGTAAACGAACCCTTCCTCGCTGCCGAGTGCCCGCTCATCGGAGGTGCTGTCAGACGGTGTGTCGGATACCTCCGGTGCGGACGGCCGTTCGGGTTCGGAAGGCTTGTCCGGCGTTTCAGGTGTTTGTGTTTGCTGCTCCTGCTCCTGTTTTTTCTGTTCCTCCAGCCAGGCAAGCATTTGTTTTTCGGTCAGCCCTTCACTGGGCGCGGCGGCGTCCTCCGGCTCCGGCAGGGCAAGCGAATTGTTCGGCAGCAGCGTCGTACCGTCGTCCGCGTACAGCGGCAGTGCGGGCGCGGTATAAGCGACACCGGAAAGCAGCGGCTCTTCCGCCGGGTTTTCGGCCGGTGATGCGTTTGAAAATGAGCCGCCCAGAAGCAGGGAGACGGATATTGCAACGGCGGACCAGCAAAGTGCGCCGCCGAGCAGGCATTTGGCGATATGTCGCTGTTTGTCGCTTGACTGCAAGGCCGTCGCCCTCCGTTCTCATAAAATCCACGCAAGTAGCAAGTAATATAATAGCATAGATTTCGCGAAAAAGCAACCCCTCATTTGAACATTTTGCCGAAAACCGCTTGTTCTTTTTTCGAAACTGTGATATAATCCGAAAAAACGAGGAGATATAGATCGAATGGAATACAAGCGTATGGATTTATCGAACTGGAACCGCCGCGAGCATTATCTGCATTATATGAAGGAAGTCGTCTGCTCCTATTCGCTTACGACAGAGCTGGATATCACACCTCTGAACGGCAGGAAGCTGTATCCCGCGCTGCTCTGGCTGTTGACATCTGCCGTTAATGAATCTCCGGCATTCCGAACGTCTCTTGTTGAGGATGAGCCGGTCGTTTATAACGAAATGAACCCGTCTTACACCGTGTTCAACCGACAGACCGAGACGTTCAGCGTGCTTTGGACTGCATATGACCGTGATTATGATGTCTTTCTGAAAGCGTATGAAAGCGACGTTGCTCGTTACGGTCATTCGACAAAGCTGTTTCCGAAGTCTGACTGCCCGCCGAACACGTTCGACGTATCGATGCTGCCTTGGACAACGTTTACCGCGTTTTCGCTGCATGCAGCAGGGGGAGGAAAGCATCTGCTGCCCATTTTTACAATGGGACGCATAAAGGAAGCAGACGGCATCCGTACGCTGCCTCTGGCTGTTCAGGTCCATCACGCAGTTTGTGACGGCTATCATGTCGGTCGCTTTATTTGTCTGTTGGAGGAGAAGCTGCGTATATTCGGCGGCGCAGGGTGACTTGGGAGGTGCCGGCCGAAAAAATAAAGTACGGCAGCCTATTGTGATGCTTTGATAAACGATTTGCCGGCGGCCGGCTCGTAGGCTGCGGTTACAGACGTATTTGTTTTTTTGGCGTTGCACATACCCGAAGAAATCCGTTCCCGCTCTCGGGTTTTCGGAAAACGTGTGAATCTCGGTAAGGCTGTTCAATAGGCGGCTTATATCGTTGGCGATATGCTGTAAACGCCACTGTTATTGTGAGGCTGTCCGTTTCGGTGTGAAAATAGGCCGGCTCGTTTGTTTTACGGTAGCGGTTCAGTTGTCGGACCGGCTTCATGCGGGGGCAACGTTTGATACGAAACAGCGGTTTGCAGCTTGGCGAAATGCAGTGTTTGAAATGCGGGACACTGCTTTCCGTAAACCTATATATTTCGCCGGGCAAAGTTGGTGAAAATATCATAATCCCGTAGACGGTATACTTAAGAAGAAATGAATGGGCAACCTTTTGGCATAAGACGGTTATATGGCAAAGTGCTAAATATAAGCACTTTTCCAGTCTGCAGGCGCCGTTTGGAATGAGTCGGTGTAAAAAAATCTGCTATAAACACAAATGCAAAACATATATAAAAATAAAAGCCCCAACGTGATTATGCGTTGGGGCTTTTGAATGGAGGCGCGGTAAGCGCCGTTTCGTTTGACGGGTGACTGGATTGGCCGCTTTTTTATTTTATTTTACGTACATTTGTCCGTCGCCACCCATTAGTGCTGTCATTTCTTCGATCTTTTCCAACGGGAAAGGCGGTTGTGAAAGCGGTTTCATTGCAATCGACATCAACTTCATGGGATTATCGTCTGCGGCCACACGATTGGAGCTGAACTGTCCGCATCTTTTACAGCGGTGAATAATTGCCCATTCACCATTCTTTCTGACCCATACGCCTACCGGTTCCATAATGCCGCCGCAATCTGCATCCCTGTCCCCGGGTTCCATATCCAAATGCAGACTGCTCAGGCAATTCGGGCAGTGATTGCGATGGTCGCTTCCTGCCCCAGCGGGTACGACGAGTCTTCCGCATACTTTACAAGTGAATTTGTCCCTGCACCCATGCGTCTTATAATAACCTTTTTCAAATTGTCTTTTCTTGTTTTCTCTGTTCATAGCTGCTCCTTAAAGGATGAAAGGACGGCATGCTATTGAAAATCTGTATGCATATGTTTTTTCAATGCATCACAATATTTTTTTGTAAGCGTTAAGTACTGCAGTTGTTCTTCTGCCGTCCATTCATTCCAGATTTGATTCTCAATTTCAAATAATGGGTAGATCTTTTCCGATGAAAATTTCCGTCCCTTTTCGGATAGGCAAACAATTGTATTTCTACCCGGACCTTTCTCAAGATACACAATCCCATCTGCTTCTAATTTTCGGATTGCGGAGTTTATTGTTTGCCTGCTGATACCGGTTAACTTGCTTATTTCGCTTTGGAGACACCGATTCCCTTTCTCGCAAACGACATACAGAATGTTCATTACACTATCCGAAACACCCATTTTAACCGCCGCTTCATGGTAGAGAGAATTGATTTCACCTGCCAAATACGTATATTCTCCTGCTTTCAAATGGTGCATACATGCGCCTCCTTGTCCGATTTCATACATTTGTATTATATCCATTTTCGGACATTTGTCAATAGCTTTTTATAAAAGCTTGCTTATTATTTGGCATACGCGCTTTTATTTTGCTTATAATCAAAGCGGTATGTGCAAACGACTACCCGGAAAATGGCAGTCAGCTTCACGGCGTACAGCCCGCTGGATAATCTGTTGAAAAAATGAAAAAAGCCTGCATTCTCAAGGGAAAAGAGAATACAGGCTCTTTGTGGAGCTAATGGTGGGGATTGAACCCACGACCTGCTGATTACGAATCAGCTGCACTACCACTGTGCTACATTAGCAGAAGCGTGCCGCAGGCAGACCGTTTTGCTTGCGGACAAAAAACGTCCGGCAGGCGCCCGCCTCTCGAACGCTTTGTTATTATATACTATTTAGCGGCGATTGTCAATAGCTTTTCACGTTTTTTCCGCCGCTCTTTGCAGCAGCACGTTCTTTTCATTAGCCGCCCGCCCCTCCATTACATCGTCCAGCAGCGCGTGCAGAATGCTTCCGATCCTCTGTGGTGCGACGCCGAGTGCGGCGATGTCACGCCCGTTTACCGCAAGCATCCGAAGGGAAAAGCATTCCTTGTTGGCCAGCACGTCATCGAGGACGGAAGTATCCGTGCCCAGATAGCCGAGCAGCAGCCGGGTACGCCGCTCCCCTTGTGCGGCGAGCAGTTTTTTCAACTCGATTCGGCCGCCGGAAAAGCAGCTGTATGCGTGCAGGAAATGTACGTCCTCAACCGTGCGGCGATCGGACTTGAGCTGTGCGAGCGAGTCGGAAGCGCCGTTTTTCAGGACGGCCGCAAAGCGTACTGCCTTGTCCGCCGGCAGAGAGTCCAGCGGACGGACAGGCTGTGCGGCACAGCCCGGAAGCACGGTTTTGAATAATTTGTGAAACGCAGTGAACGCTGCGTCCGCATACGGGGCCGTCAGCGCGCCGGACAGCTCGGAAAGAATGCGTTCGGCGGAAATGCGCGCCAGTCCGTCGGCCGTTTCGTACATTGCGCGTTCGGTCGCCGGTTCGACGGAAAAGCCGAGCTGTGCGGCAAAACGAATTGCGCGCAGGATGCGCAGCGCATCTTCGGAAAAGCGTTCGAGCGGATCGCCAATGCAGCGGATGATACCGGCACGGATGTCGTCGACGCCGCCGAAGGGATCGACAAAGCCGCGGACTGTCGAGTAGCAGACCGCGTTCATCGTAAAGTCGCGTCGTCGCAGATCGTCCTCCAGCGAGGTGGAAAACCGTACATGTACAGGATGCCGGCCGTCTGTATATGTCCCGTCGATGCGGTAGGTAGTGATGTCGATGGGCAGACCGTCTATATGCACCGTTACGGTGCCATGCCGCAGACCGGTGGGGATCACCGTATAACCGGTGAACGCTTCGATTACGTGCTCGGGCGGCAGATTGGTCGTAAGGTCGTAGTCGTGACAGGGACGGTCGAGCAGCGCGTCACGCACACATCCGCCCACGATGTACGCTTCACCGCCGAAACGGGTGAGGATTTGCTCCGCCTTTTCAATTGCCTTGGGAAAGCGCATAGAATCGCCGTCCTTTCCATACATATGAAATAGCTGAGGAAATGACTGTGGACAAAACCCCACGCATTTTAGAAGAAAAACGATACTGTCTCTGCAAAATCCGGCAATGGCTGCCGGAACCGTTCTGCATCGTATCCGGTTTTGCCGGAGACAGTGTCCCGCTCTGAATGTGCAGGGAAAACAAAGCCGCCGCTATGCTCTTTGCCGGAGACGCGTAAAATATTTGTGCTCTGGAGCCATTCGGCATCGGGCTTCGTTCCGCCGGAGTGTGCTTTCATTATAGCATATCCGTCAAAATCTGTAAAGATGTCTTTGCCGCCTTTACAACACGCGGAAAATGTGGTATATTGTAGATAACTTTGAAAAAGAAGGAGAACGTCCCGATGAAAAAAACGTTTTGCGTGCTGCTGGCGCTTATGCTGCTGGTTCCGCTTTGTCCGGTGCAGGGAGCCGTCGCCGCTTCCTCCGATGTGACGTTTACGCTCGACGGCGGCGGACTGGTTACGCTTGGCCGCCCCTATACCGTCACGCTCGGACAGGCTGCTTACTGCGCAGGCAGCGGCGACGATGCGGGCGTAAAGCTGACCGACTACCGTTTGGCCGATGGTATCTCATCGCAGCCCGAGGAGGAATGGGTCGGCTTTGAAGCGTCGGGCGCCGCCTTTACGGTGGAGGTCGTCATTGAACTGTCTGCAGCCTCGACGGGTATTTTCTCTTTCTGCGCGGATTTTGCTTCGCGCTCGACGAGCGGCATTTATCTGCCAAGCAAGGTGGAGTTTCTCGGCTCGACCGACGGGCGGAATTATACCCTGCTCGGGGAGGGGAACCTGGACTCGCTGGAGAATGATACCGTCAGCCGTTGCTCATATACCACGACCGAGCGTGTGACGCTGCGCTGGCTGAAGGCGCGCATCACCGGCTCGGGAAAAATTTTCGTTGATGAAGTCTATGCCGTCCGCCACGGCCTGCTCTCGCAGACAGGGAACCTTGTGCGCGACACGCAGGGGCTTTGCTATGAGCTGCGCGACGGCGAGGCCGCCGTCATCGGCTATGACCCGACTGTTTCGCTCGGCAGCACGTCGGTTACGCCGGTGATCCCTTCTTCGGCGGACGGGCTGACCGACGGCGTGACGTATACCATCGGCCGCGGCAGTGAAGCGCAGACCGAGGTCGTCGCGCAGTTCCTCGACCCGTCGCGCCCGAATCATCCGAATATGTCCACGCCGGATAAAAAGTACATCGTCATCCATAATACCGGCAACTACACCGCCGGCGCCGACGCGTCGGCCAACCATCGCTATATGCTTTTCAACACCGACTGCGAAGCGTCCTGGCATTACACGGTGGATAAAGATGTGATTTATCAGGCGCTGTCCGACTATACCACCGGCTACCATTCGTCCGACGGGGCATACGGCGCGGGGAATTACTACGGCATCGGCATAGAGATTTGCGTCAACGGCTTCCCGGGTACGTACAGCGGAGAAGCCTATGAAAACTGGCTTGCGGGGAATTTCCTGCCCGCGGTGCGCCGCGCCGCGATGCTGACGGCCGAGCTCTGTGTCCGGCATGGGTTAGACCCGTCGACCTCCATTCGCCAGCATTACGATTCCAATGGGAAAAATTGCCCGATGCAGATGCGCTACACCTCCGCGACCGGCAGCTATACAAGGGACAACGGCGACGTCTGGAAGCAGTTCATCGAATGGGTCAACGGCGATTACCGCGCGCTGACAGGCGGCGCGGCTGCGGTATATGAGTCGGTCGGCCGACTGACCGTGCCGGACAGCATCACGGTCAGCGGTCGGGAATATCCCGTCACCGCCGTTGAGGAGGATGCCTTTTCGGTCGCGCCGGAGAGTCTTTTTCTCGGTGCCAACGTCCAAAATCTGCCGCAGTCTGTCCGCGGCATTTCCTCTATCAGTCCGCAGAACAGTTATATTTCCACCGAAATGCCGGCGGCGCTGCCGGGCGCGGGGATCGTTGTTGCAGATGGCTTCGTCAAGGGACTGTACGCAGGCGCGACGGTTGCCGAGCTGCTTTCGAAGCTGGAGGACGGTCCGGTGCTCTATGCGGAGGACGGCACGGCTAAAGCGAATTCCGCCGTTGTGGCCACGGGCGATTACTTCAAGTCCCCGAACGGCCGTCTTTATGCCGTCGTCAAGGGGGATATCAACGGCGACGGCCGCATCACACCTTCCGACTACCTGCTGCTGAAGCGTTATGTCCTGAGACTTTCGGCAATGAGCGAACCGCAGATCGAGGCGGGCAAGGTGAGCGGCGGTGATCGGCTGGGCGCCTCCGATTATCTGCTTGTTAAACGCGCCGTGCTCTACGGTACCGGTTTTGCCCCTGAGGAGGAGACGCGCACTGTGACCAATTATACGTATATGAAGGGCGTTTGGGTCTCTCAATACGACCTTGCGCCGCTGCTGTGCGATTCCGGCAGCCAGCGCGCCGAGAGCGAGCTGCGCACGCTGGCCAAGCAGCTCTTTTCCAACGTGAAGAACGACGGCTATAACACTGTTTTTATGCAGGTGCGTCCGTTCGGCGACAGCTTTGCGCCCTCGCGCTACTACCCGGCCTCATCGTTCGTGACAGGGGCTTATGGGCGGGAATTTGTTTATGACCCCGTCGCGGTCTTGCTGGATGAAGCGCACGCGCTCGGGCTGTCTGTCCATGCGTGGATCAATCCTTATCGGCTGATGAAACGGTCCGAGCTGGAGGCCGTCTCGACCGACTACCTGCTCCGCCGCTGGCTTGACGAGGACCGCCTGCGTGAAGTGGACGGCCGTCTGTATCTCGATCCGTCAGATGCGGCTGCGCGCAGTCTGATCGTCAACGGTGCCAAAGAACTGCTCAACGATTATGACTTCGACGGACTGCACATCGACGATTATTTTTATCCCACACAGAGTGAGGATTTTGACCGCGTCGCTTTCCTCAACAGCGGGGAAACCGATCTTGCCGCGTTCCGTGAGGCAAACATCAATAAACTTGTTTCCGCACTGTATGCTGCCGTTAAAGCGGTGGACGGCCGTCTGCTGTTCGGTGTTTCGCCGGCCGGAAACCTGAGCAATCTCAAAAACGGCTACTACATCGATGTGGAGACTTGGTGCGGTGAGCAGGGCTATCTCGATTACATTCTGCCCCAGGTTTATTTCGGATTCCTGCACGAGACCTGTGCGTTTGACGAGTTGACCGCGCGCTGGGCGGATGTCACGGCAAACGGAAGCGTCAAGCTGTACATCGGCCTGACCGGCGGCAAAGCGGTGGACGGCCGCAGCGGCGTTGAGGATCAATACGCAGGGACTGAAGAGGGGCGGCGCGAATGGATCGAAAATACCGATGTGCTCAAACGTTCATTGGAGTGCCTGTTCGGCAACGACGGCGTTGACGGTTTTGCTTTCTTCTCCTATCAGTATCTGTACGACCCGCTGACCGGTGAAGAGAATGAGGCGCTGGCCGAGGAACGCGCGGGGTTTGCGCCGCTGATCAAGGAAAAGCAGGGAAGCTGATGTTTTTATGAAGACGGGAGTGCGTGTCTGCGCACTCCCGTTGCCGTTTTTTACGGCCTTTTCTGACAACAACCACCTTTTGGAATGGGAATGGTGCGAGAAAGCGGCGTTCTCCGTTCCCGGTTTTGCAGGATGTGCTTTCGGGTGCGCTGCGGCGGCGAATGCCTGTGCTATGCGAACATACTGGCTGATCTTCGAGACGCACGTCGTTCGGGCCGTGAAAATCCGATTGCGATGTATGCCGCATAAAAAGGCGGGGCGGATTTGTACTTTCTGTTTCACGCGGCGGAACCGTAAAGGGTCTGTTGCGGTCCGTTTTCAAAATTTGCGCATTCCGTCTGAAACGCCCGACACTGTCACAGACAGCGTCGGGCGTTTCAGAGATGGGAGATAAAAAGACGGCATTGTGCAGCAAACCGTGGTAATTTTCTTGTTTTAAGGCATTGCCGCGATGCGGCGGCCCTGCTATGGCGTGGTAAAATGCGCAGCTTCGCCGTTACTCGCTTTATGCACTTTCATCATATTCGACAACACCGTCGGCGAGCACGATTCGGCGGCCGGCGTACGAAGCGACCTCCGCGTCGTGTGTGATGACGACGACCGTGGTGCCCTGCTCCCGATTGATGCCGCGCAGCAGTTCCATCACCTCGCGGCCGGTGCCGCTGTCAAGCGCGCCGGTCGGCTCGTCGGCGAGAATGATCCCGCTTCCCGCAACGAGTGCCCGCGCGATGGCAACGCGCTGCTTCTGACCGCCGGAAAGCTGTGAAACCTTTTTCCCGATCTGGTCGGACAGCCCGACGCGCTCGAGCTTCTCTGCGGCGAGATCCTTCATCCGGCTGTGCTTCGTTTGGGAAAAATACAGCGGAAGCATAACGTTGAACAGCACGTCCTCCTGCGCGACCAGCGCGAAATCCTGCATCACGAAACCAATCTCACGGTTCCGCACGGCGGCGAGCTGCCGGTCGCCCATTTTGCCGACCGACTTCCCGTTGAGCAGATAGGTGCCCGAATCAAAGCTGTCCAGACACCCGAGGATGTGCAGCAGGGTGGTCTTTCCCGCGCCGGAACGTCCCTCGACCGAGACGAATTCGCCGTCCCCGATCTCCAGACTGACGTCTTTCAGCGCATGGAAACGGCCCTTGCCCAGCTTGTAGAATTTGTTAATGTTCTCGATTCGGATCATATCGTTTTATCCTTTCCGCCGCAGACGGTCATTCCTTCGCCTGCCGCAGTTCCTCTGCCGGCGAAAGCCGTCCGGTCGTGAACGCGGCGATGCCGATGACGACCGTAAGCAGCAGTACCGATGCGGCGGCGGTCAGCGCGAAATTCTGCCAGCCGAACAGGACGCCCGGCAGTGCAAATTTTCCGGATTCCGCCCAACGTTTCAGCGTCAGTAAGGCCGCTGCGACCAAAGCGTCGGTGAACAGCAGGGGCAGGGCCGACTGCGCGGCGGCGAGCAACAACATCCGCCGTTTCGTGCAGCCCTCCATCGCGTATATCGTAAAGTCTGCCCGCCGGCGGTAGATGCCGAGCATGGCGACGCTGATGTAAGCCAGCGACGTAACCGCCAGCAGGAACAGCGGCGCCGGCAGCAGCCTGCGCATGCTTTCGGAGACGTGTGCGCGGGTGCTTTGCAGGATCGTATCCACCGGCGTGACCTGCGCATAGACAGACAGTTCCTTGCGGATTTCTTCCCGCCGCTCGGCGGATGTATCCTCCGTAAACAGCAGAATGCCGCTGGAAACGGGCTGGGCGCTGCCCAGATTGAATGACGCGGTGACGGTCGCCGCCAGCGCTTCGCTGTAAGGCACATACAGCAGCCGTTCCTCGCCGAAGAAATTATCGGCGGTCATCATCGAAATGTTACTGATGTAATAGCCCGTCTGGAAGGTCATCGGCGGGTAGGCCAGCGTGCCGGTAATCTGCACCTCCAGCGAAGCGTCGTTCCCCGGGATGCTCGAGCGGACCATAACCGTCTCGCCGACGGGAACGCTGCTCGGGTTTACACCCGCAACGACGCCGCCGAGCGGCTCGCCGCCTTCCGGCCAGCTTCCTTTATGGGGCGCGCCGTACATCGCGGGGTAGACGTCGACGTCGTACAGCACGAGCTGGTACTCTGTTCCGCCGATCGTCACGCCGGCCGAGCGCCTTGTGATCAGCTTTTCCATTTCGCCGCTTTCCCGCAGCGATTCGATGCGTGCGTCCAGCGCTTCCTGCCCTTCGGCGTCGTAGGGCGTGGTGTTGACGAAGTGCAGACCGCCGGAAAGACCCGCGTTTTCAAACATTTCGCCCGCGCGACGGATATAAAGGTACTGCGAAAGGGTGTAGTTGAGCGTCAGCAGCACCGCGCCGAGCACGACGAACAGCGTCAGCGAGGACAGAACGGAGCCTTTGGCGCTTTTGAAAAACAGTCGTATGCCGTTCATTCCCGCACCCTCCTATTCCAGCCTTCGCTTGAATGCGGCGGCCGTGCCGCGTGTGAAGGAGAAAAGGAACGGAATCGATACGAGGACGACCGCCGCGCAGCAGACGGCGATGACGAGCAGATAGTCGTGCGGCTGGTAGATCAGTCCTTCGTAAATGTTCAGCTTGCTGAACAACGGCTCATACAGCAGCGCATGCAATGCCACGCCGGCCGCGCTGACCGAAAAGGTGAGCAGGAACACCGAAGCGAGCTTGATGAACACCACCGTGTCCTTCGGCGCGCCGCAGACCGACTGGATGGCGCTGATGTAATTTGTCCCGTCCGACAGGTATTTCAGCAGGAACATAAACGCCGAGATGGCCGCAACGAAAACGATCGCGAGCACCAGCAGCACCGATGGCGTGTCCTGCTTGGAATGCTCATAGGCGGAGTACGGGTGGCCGCCGACCGAAACGCCGGGGAACTGCTCCCGCATGTCCCGCAGCAGCTCGAGGTTTTCGTAATAGGACGGCCGTTTCTCCATCGTCACGGATACGGAGGCGATCGGAAACCCGTTTTTCGTATAGGAAGCGGCGGGGATGAGGATGTCACAGCCGAAATTTGCTGTGCCGATGACAGTGAAATCGACGCCGTTGACATGGATGGTGTCCTCGCCAAGCCGCAGTGTGCCGCCCGACGCATGGTATTCCGCGGATTCCGAGATAATGGCCACATTTGCGCCTTCTGCCAGCTCTTCCTCGGTGAAATAGGTCCGTCCGCGTGTGCGGCGAATCCCGTTGTTTTCGCTTTTTATCTCACAACCGACGGTGTATATACGATCTCCTTTGCCGGGATAGCCGGTGATAGGGGCTGAAAACAGACATAGAAAGCTTTCTGTCTCATTGTAGCGGTTTAACAGTGTTTCCATATCTTGTAAACTTGGATCGGAAGGAAATGAAAAAGTATATTTGCGTGCATACAGGTCGTTGGTCGAGTACTCCCGGACACTGGGCGTAAGATTGCCGTACAGGTAAATCAGCAGCAACGAGGCGCTCAGCAGTCCGGCGGTGAACAGCCAGAAGACAGGCCGGCTGCGTCGGTAGTAATACCGTATGTTTTTCCATATTAAAGCAAATGTTTTCATAATTTTTATAGCGGAGGCTGATAAAAACCTCCGCTACCTTTCGTCTGCGGTTGCTTTGAATGCGCCGTTACCAATTTTTATCGAAAATTTCAATGCGGGCATCAAGATTCCGCACGCCGTTTTTGCTGCGGTAAGCGCCATGCCAAGTCTCCGCTGCGTATCTAGTGGAGGAAACATCAATTTTGGGAAGTTTGAGCCGACCTTCGGTATATCCGCTCAGATCATTAAAAACCTCAACGTCATTTCGGTCAATGTTTTTTGCCCAGACGTAGCAGAAGAGATCGGATGTGGTTTCGCATTCGGTCGAACTCCAGCCATTCGAAAACCAAGAACCGCAGTCGTAGTAGCAGTGAATCGCTGTGTCGAGCTGATAGTACTGGTCGTCTTCCAATTCGCGTTCCACGCGAAGATTAGTCAGCGCGCTTCCTGCGACGGCAGAAGCAGAAAGGAAGAGCACGGTGAATAAAAACAATAACGCTTTTTTCATAGTAAACAGTCCCTTCTTTTATTTTGTCCATATGTCCATATATTACCACATAAATTGCAATTTGTCAACCCAAACCGAGCGGATTCGTTAATATATGAAAAAATAGTATTCAGTGTTTGTGCGAAATATCCAAATCATGCTGTCGTATGGATGCGGCAAACGGCGGCTTGCCGAGGCGGAAAAGGCAAAACAGGCCGAAGAGAAAACAAACCGCGCTCCGCCTGCGGGGCAGCATGGCCTGCTGTCCGACAGAGCGAGCGCGGTCCGAAAACCGCTTCGGGCCGTTTCTTTATGTTCCCGATACCCAATATTTGACGACCGCCGCGCATTCGCGCAGCATGCGCACCGGCAGCGCGTACCACTCGGCGTCCGCGTGGAGGTGCGAAGCGTCCAGCCCCGCCGCTTTGGCCAGCCGCGAAGCGCGGTAGACGTGGTAGCCGCTCGTGACCAGCGCGACGCGGCAGGGGCGCGCGGACCGTTCGTCCAGCAGCGCTTTGGCGTTGGTCAGGTTCTCGTACGTGGACGTCGAAGCCTCTTCGCGCAGGATGCGGTCGGCCGGAACGCCTCTGGAAATCAGCCAGCGTTCCATCGCGAGCGCCTCGGAAATCGCTTCGCCGTCGCGCTGTCCGCCCGAGACGACCACCGGCGCGTCCGGGTTGCGGAGGTGGTAGGCGTACGCCGCCTCAAGCCGGTTTTCAAGCTGCGGCGTGACGGCTTCGCCGTCGAGCCCGGCGCCGAGCACAATCAGCACGTCCTCGTCGTACGTGACTGTGTCGTTCCGGCTGTAAAGCGCGGGGAAAAGCACGAACGCGAGCAGCAGCGCATAGGCGGCGCACAGCAGGCAGAGCGGCCATTTCCGCTTTTTCAGCGGCTTGTAAAACATGCCCGTAAGCAGCAGGACCGCACCCAGCAGCGCGGTCAGCAGCAGTCCCGATGCCAGACGCACGAAGAAGGAGAGGACCGCGGCGTACAGCAGGACGAGCATGCCGGCGGCCGCAAACGCGGCCGCCGGCAGACAGGCGCTTCATCCGTACAGCTTCCCTTCGATCCAATTCACGAACCGCACCGGCAGCAGCCCGGAGAGGGCGAACAGCAGCTTGTACCCTGCGCCGACGGTGAACAGCGGCTTGGGACGGCGCTTCATCGCCGCGCGGTAGACGGCGTCGGCGATCCGCTCGGGCGGCATACCGTTCTTCTCGTCGGCCTCCATCCGCGCGACGGCGCGCTCGAGCCGTTCGCCGTACAGCTCCTTCCCGTCGGCCGACTTGTCTCGTGCGGCGGTGAAGCCCGTGCGCACATCGCCGGGCAGGACCGCGCAGACGCGTATGCCGAACGGCCGCAGCTCGTTGACCAGACAGAGAGTGAGCGCGCTTACGGCCGCCTTCGACGACGAGTAGACCGACTGGAACGGCACCGGCAGCGCCGCCGCCAGCGAGCCGACGTTGAGGATCAACGGCGCGTCACTTTTGCGCAGCAGCGGCAGCGCGTGCTTGACGCAGGCGAGCAGGCCGAAATAGCCCACGTCGAACAGATTCTTCGCTTTTTGCAGGTCGGTGAACTCCGCAGCGCCTGAGATGCCGAAGCCGGCGTTGTTGATGAGAATATCCAGACTTCCTTCGGCCTGTTCAAGCGCCGCAAAGGCCGCGTTTACGCTCGCTTCGTCGGTCACGTCGCAGGGGATATGGCGCACGCCGTCCATAGAGGGACGGCGTGAAAGCGAGTATACGGTGTGTCCTTTTCCTGCGAAATGCCGCGCGATGGCCAGACCGATGCCCGAACTGCCGCCGGTGACGGCGACGGTTAGGCTCACTGGATGCCGAACCTGACGAGCACGGACTGGATGATGTCCAACGCTTCGTCAAGCAGCGCCTCGGTGTGGATGGCCATATAGCTCGTGCGCAGCAGGCAGTCGCTCTCCGGCACGGCCGGGGGCAGGACCGGGTTGACATAGACGCCCGCGTCGTAGATCGCCTTGGCGACGTTGAGCGTGGTCATCACGTCGTTGGTATAGATGGGAATGATGGGGATGTTGCCTTCGCTTTCGCGGATACGAATGCCGCGTGCGCGCATCCCTTCATGCGCATAGCGTGTAATTTCTGCGAGCCGGTCAACGATTTCCGGATGTGTGCGCAGGTGCCGCAGCGCCGCAAGTGCCGTTGCGCAGCTTGCCGGCGGGATCGACGCCGAGAAGATGAACGGACGCGAGGTGTGCCGCACGTATTCGGCCACCGGTGCACTCGCCGCCATATAACCGCCGAGCGACGCGAGCGACTTGGAGAAGGTTCCCATGTAGATATCCACCTCGTCCGCCAGTCCGAAGTAATCCGCCGTGCCTCTGCCGCCCCGTCCGATGACGCCGAGCGCGTGCGCGTCGTCCACCATCGTCCGCGCGCCGTATTTTTTGGCCAGCGCTACGATCTCGGGCAGCTTGGCGATGTCCCCGCCCATCGAGAACACGCCGTCGGTCACGATCAGCTTGCCGCTGTCCTCCGGCAGTCCCTTGAGGATACGCTCCAGCTCGTCCATATCGCTGTGACGATAGAGCAGCCGGCGGCCGTAGCTGAGCTTGCAGCCGTCGTAGATGCTGGCATGGTTCTCCTTGTCGCAGATGACATAATCGCCATGTCCGACAAGCGCGGAGATAATGCCCAGATTGGTCTGGAAGCCGGTCGAAAACGTCACCACCGATTCCTTGTTCAGAAAATCGGCCAGCTCCTCCTCCAGCTCAAGATGCATCCGCAGCGTGCCGTTGAGGAACCGCGAGCCGGAACAGCCTGTACCGTACTGCCGCAGAGTTTCGATGCCTGCGTTGATGATGTCCTCGTTGACGGTCAGACCGAGGTAATTGTTCGAGCCGAGCATGATGCGCCGCTTGCCTTCCATAATCACCTCGACGTCCTGCCGCGACTCCAATGCATGAAAGTAGGGATAGATGCCCGCCTCCTTCGCATCGCGAACGGCTGTGAAATCATAGCATTTCTTGAAAATATCCAAAAAGAACAGTCCTTTCACCCGAGCCGTTACCAGCCGAGCTCGTTTTTGATTTTCTCCGCCAACAAATCGGAAACGCGGATCGACGCGTTCACGTTCGGATGTCCGCCGCCGCCCACGTCGCCGTTTTTCAGATCGATCGGCGCCAGCGGAATGAAGCGTATCCGCGCGTCCCCGAGTCCGGCGACGACCTCGGTGAGCGTTCCGGTGAATTTGGTGTCCATCATCCCGTACGCCCAAATCAGCAGCGCGTCGGGATACACCTCGCGAAGCTCACACAGGAATTCCGCAGCCTTCGCCCCGAAGGTTTCGCAGTCGACGCCGCCCCACGAGTCGTTTGTTCCCGCGTTGACGACGACCACGTCGGGAATCCAGAGCGAAAAGTCCCACGGCGTCTCGTCGCGCAGCGCCCAGCGGTAGAATTTGGTGATTTCCAGCGCCTTTTCCCCGTTGCAGTTGCAGAGGATGCCCTGCCCGGAGATTGCCTCGTACCGACCGGAAGCCTGCAGCTTCTCTGCCGTCATATACGCGTAAGCCATTGTGCTGTCCTGCTCGAAGGTGGTGTAACCGGTGACCGACGGCTCGGCCAGGACGCCGTAGCCGCAGGTAATCGAGTCACCGAAAAATTCGATGCGGCGCTGCCTTTCCTCGGGCGGGTCCAGGAATGCGGCGTTCTCGCCCAGCAGCGTAATCGATTCGATGTACAGCGATGTGATGCTTTCGGCCACGCGCAGCAGGGTAAGGGTGTGTTCTCCGTCGTCGAGGGCCTCGAAGAGCAGCTTTTCCGCGCCGGTGGTGACGGAATATTTTGCCGCCTTCCCGTCGAGGAACGCTTTGAGATACAACGGCGCGCCCGAGGTAAAGGGCTTGAAGGAAACAATTGCGCTGTGCGCTCTGAAGCGCACGGAAAAGCCGCTGTTGGGCCAGTAAAGGGCGAGCGCGCCGTCCTGAATCAACGAGCGTCCGATGGGCAGATAGTCGTGTCCGTCGGCAAAAAGCAGGGTGAGCATCAGCAGGATTCTCCGTTTTCCGCCCGTCGTCTGAAGGCGGGCTTATACGCCAAACGGCGCTTTTGGTCGGAAGAGCGCCGTTTGGCTTGCATTTTTACTTCATGATTCTGATGAAAGCGAAGTATGGCTTCGTCTTTCGAGAGCCGCGAACTCGTTTGCTGTGTTCGCACAAAGTCCATAGCATCTCCGATATGGCACAAGACTCGGGAAAAAGCGAAGCGGGAGCTTCGGTTTTTCGGGGAGATGCTTCACTGTGTTCGCACAAGGTCTATAGCATCTCCATTATAGCACATTCTGCAGCAAAAGACAATCGCTTTTTACATTTTTTTACGATTCAGAGCCTTGCGCAGCTCGCAGACGACCACCGGCGCAAACGAAAGCGCCAGTACGGTCAGCCATGCGCTGCCGTCCAGCAGCACGGTGCCGAACACGGTCCGCAGCGGCGCGAACAGCACCACCGCCACCTGCAGGGCGCCGCAGAGCAGGAACGAAAAGTTGACCATTCCGTTGGAAAACGGCCCGATGCGGAAGATGGACTTGTCGCTGCGCATGTTGTACGAATGGAAAAGCTGCGAGAGCGACAGCACCAGAAACGCCATTGTCCGCCCGGTCATATGCCCTTCCAGCCGGCAGCCGATCAGATAGGCACTCAGCGACAGGATGCCGATAAGGATGCCCTCGAAGAAAATCTGTAATCCGTCGACAAAGGAGAACATTCCCTGTCCCTTTTTGATCGGCTTGCGCCGCATCACGTCCTCGTCGGTCTTTTCCAGTCCCAGCGCCACAGCGGGCAGCGAGTCGGTCACGAGATTGACCCACAAAAGCTGCACAGCGGCCAGCGGCGAGGGAAGACGCGCGACGATGGCGGCGAACACCGTGATGATTTCGCCTATGTTGCAGGAGAGCAGGAAGTGCACCGTGCGCTTGATGTTTTCGTATATACCGCGCCCCTGCCGCACGGCGCTGACGATGGTAGCGAAGTTGTCGTCGGCCAGAATCAGGTCGGAGGCCTCCTTGGCCACGTCGGTGCCGCTCCTGCCCATTGCACAGCCGATGTCTGCAGCCTTGAGCGCGGGCGCGTCGTTCACGCCGTCGCCGGTCATCGCCACGACGAAGCCGCCGGCCTGCAGCTCGCGTACGATGCGCAGCTTGAACTCGGGTGTCGTGCGCGCAAAGACGGTGTGGGAGAGGATAGCCCTGCGCCGCTCGGTCTCTTCCATCGCCAGCAGTTCACTTTCGGTCACGGCGCTGTCCCGCTCGCCGCAGATACCGATGCTGCGCGCGACGGCGACGGCGGTGTCCGCGTGGTCGCCGGTGATCATTACGACCTTGATTCCTGCGCGGCGGCAGGCCTTGACCGCTTCATAGGATTCCGCGCGCGGCGGATCGATCAGTCCGGCCAGGCCGCAGAAGGTGTAAGACAGCTTTTCGGGGGATGCCGGCTGCGTTGCCGTCTCGGCGTAGGCGAAGCCGAGTACGCGCAGCGCCCGCCGCGCCATCTCCGACGCCTGCTCCGCCACGCCGCCGGCGCCTTTGCACATTGGCAGTATAATGTCCGGCGCGCCTTTGAGTACGGACAGATAGCCTTCCTTGGTCTTATGTACGGTGATCATAAATTTCCGTTTTGAGTCGAACGGCACCTCTGCCACACGCGGCTCGGGCGCGTAGGCGCGTTCGGCTTCCCCTTTTTCGGCCAGCGCGATTTCGGTCGGCGAGGCGCGGTCGTTGCAGAGGAGGAACAAGCGGAACAACTTCTCGCGGTCGCCGTGCGTTTCGACGACGGTCATCCGGTTCTGTGTGAGCGTACCGGTCTTGTCCGAACAGATCACCGACGCGCAGCCCAGCGTTTCCACGCTGGTCAGGTGCTTGACGATGGCCTTGTGCCGCGCCATTTTCTGTACGCCGATGGACAGCATGATTGTCACGATCGCCGGCAGCCCTTCGGGGATGGCCGCCACCGCGAGCGAAACCGATGTCAGGAACATCTCGGCGAACGGCATCCCGCGCAGCAGGGAAAAGCCGAACAGCAGCGCGCAGATGACCAGCGCGGCGTTGCCCAGCAGCGTGCCGATGCGCGCCAGCCGCTCCTGAAGCGGGGTTTTCCCGGCCTCCTCCTCGTGCAGCAGCGCGGCGATGCGGCCGACACTCGTATCCATCCCCGTCGCGACGGCTACGGCTTTGCCGCTGCCGCCGAGGATGGCCGTGGTGGAAAAGACCATATTGCGCTGCTCGGAAAGATGCAGCTCGTTGCCGGACAGCAGCTCGGCTGTCTTGGAAACGGCCACCGATTCGCCGCTGAGCGACGACTCGTCGGTCAGCAGCTCGTTGGCTTCCAGCACGCGCGCGTCCGCAGGGACAAAGTAGCCCTTGCGCAGAATGAGCAGGTCGCCGCGGACCACGTCCTCGCTTTTGATCTCTCGCTCCTGTCCGTCCCGCAGGACAAGCGCCTGCGGCGTGCCGAGTTTTTTGAGTGCTTCGATGGCCTTCTCCGCCCGCCGCTCCTGATAAACGCTGATGACCGAGTTGATGAGGACGATGGCCAGAATAATGATGAAGTCGTAATCGGTTTCGCCCGCGATGCGCGAAGCCGCGTAGGAGGCCCCTGCGGCCAGAAACAACACGATCGTCATCCGGTCGCAGAGCGAGCCGAAAAAGGTGCGCAGCAGTCCCTTGCGCTTTTTGCCCTGAAGAAGATTTTTGCCGTCGCGCTCGAGACGGGCCTGCGCCTCCGCTTCGGTCAGTCCGGCGGGCGAGCTGCCGAGGTCGCGGAGGATTGCCTCCGGCGGCTGGTTATAGAACGCCATACTTGATTTCCTTTCTGTATATGAAAAGCATAAAAAGATTCGGGAAGATCATCAGCGCGTTGAAGATGTCGGCCGCCGCCCATACGGCTTCGCCCGACAGGAATACGCCGCCGAACACAAAGAGCACCGACAGCAGCCGGAACACGAACGAGACGGCCTTTTTCTTCGTACCGAACAGGAATCCGATGCAGCCGTCTGCGTAAAACACCCAAGACAGGATAGAAGCGAAAGCGAATACCGCTAAAAACGCCAGCAGGATGTAGCTGCCCGCCGGTCCGAAGGCGCTGCGGAACACTGCGTCCATCTCGGTATGGCCCGTCAGCAGCAGGGCGAATGCCGTCAGCGTACTGACAATGAAGGTGTCAATGACAATCTCCGCCACGCCCCAAAGCCCCTGACGGTAGGGCGTCGTTCCCTCTGCGGCGGCGTGGGCGATCGGCGAGGAGCCCATTCCTGCTTCGCTGGAAAAAATACCCTTCGACACGCCTATACGCAGCGCCGAGGACAGCAGAGAGGCCGAGAAGCCGCCTGCGGCCGCCCGGAAGCCGAACGCTTCGGTAAAAATGCGGCGGACGGCTTCGGGGAACATTTCCGCGTTCCGGAGGATGATGAACAGCATCGCCAGGATATACAGCGCCGAAAACAGCGGCACCAGTACCGCGTTGACCGAAGCGATGCGGCTGCGTCCGTCGAAGATGACCACTGCGAGCAGCAGCGCCAGCAGCGCGCCGCTGAATAACGGCTTTGCGCCCACGCCGGCGAGTACGTCGGCGATGGCGTTGGACTGCACGAGGTTCCCGACGCCGAACGCGGCGAGGATGCAGCAGAGCGAAAAGAAAACCGCCGTTCCGTGGCGTCCCGCGTCGTCCAGACAGTACATCGTGCCGCCGACGAAGCCGTCGCCGTCCCTTCGCCGCCGTGCCACCGCGATGTATACCTCGGCGTATTTGATGGCGGCCGTCACCAGTCCGCATACCCACATCCAGAACACGCTGCCCGCGCCGCCGAGCGAAATGCCCAGTCCCACGCCGACGATGCTGCCGATGCCGACGGTGCCGCCGAGCGCGGTCGAGAGCGCGGTAAGGGGCGATATGCCGCCCTTTTCCGTCCTGCGGCTGCCGGAAAAGGTTTCCCGCAGCAGCGTTTTGAAGCCGGCAAGCTGGATGCATCTGCTTTTAACCGTGAAATACAGGCCGAAGCCGAAGATCAGCCCCACCGTGGGCAGTCCCCAGATCAGGTCCCGCAGCAGCTCAAACAGCAAAAAAAGACCTCCTTTTCAAATCGAGAGTTGCAAAGTAACGCCGCTTGTGCTATACTGTTCTTTGAATAAGACCGCGCCGTGTCGGCGGCCGGGAGGGAAGGGAAGCGCAGTCGCGGACTGCCGTCCGGCCATACGCGAAAATTCCGAAAGAAGGATGGGTCATACCTATGAAAACAGCAATCATCACAGGCGCCTCAAGCGGATTGGGCGTCGAGCTGCTCAGGGCGGCAGCGAAGCTTTGTCCCGAAATTGAGGAATTCTGGCTGCTTGCCCGCCGGGAGGATCGCCTCGCCGCTGCGGCTTCGCAGGTTGAGGGGAAGAAAACGTTTATCCTGCCCATCGATTTGACCGATTACGGTCAATATGAAGCGCTCCGCAGCGCACTGGAGGAGAAGAAGCCCGACGTCGTCTGGCTTTTCAACAATGCCGGATTTGGAAAGCTGGGTGACTACGGCGAGATCGACCCGCGCGATCATTACGACATCGCAAACCTCAACTGCGCGGCGCTGTCCGCCGTCACCGGTACGGTGCTGCCGTATATGCACGCGGGCGCGCACATCGTCAACGTCTGCTCGATCGCCGCGTTCGCACCGACGCCGCGGATGACCGTCTACTGTTCGACCAAGGCGTTCGTCTACTCGTTCTCAAAGGCGCTGCGCGCCGAGCTGCGTAAGCATAAGATCGGCGTCACCGCTGTCTGCCCCGGTCCGATGGACACGGAATTTTTGCCCGTCGCCGGGATCGTGGGGAATTCGAAGATGTTCAACACCCTTCCGCGCTGCAATGTGACGGAGGTGGCGGAAAAGACGGTCAAAGCGGCCTGCCGAAACCGCGGGATTTACACAAACAAGCTCATCTATAAGCTCTACCGCGTCATCGCCAAGCTGCTGCCCCATGGGCTTGTCGTGCGGTTTTCCGAATGCTGACGGGAGGGGAAGAGAATGAAACCGCTGCTTTTTTCTGTTTCCCGCAAGGGATATGACCGCGATGAGGTCAACGCCTTCCTCGCCGAGCTGGATGAGAACAGCCGTGCCGCCGAGGAGTCGCGCGACCGTGAAATCAAGCGTCTTGCCGGCGAGAATGACGCTCTGCGCAGCCGCACCGCGTCTCTCGAAGAAGAATTGCAGACGCTCGGCAACGAAAACGGTTCTTTACGAGAACAGCTCTCGAGGCTGGAAGGCAAGGTCGCGGAGCTGGAAGAAAAGCTTGCCGAATCGGAATCGGCGCAGAAGCCCGCCGAGCCGGAGAAAGCCGCGCCGACTGTGCCCAAAAAGCGGGTGCGCGCACGCAGGCCCGTTCCCGAGGGGAAAAGTGTGATCGGCGCTTTCAGGAGGATGTTTGACAATGAGCGCGAGGTTTGATACAAAAGATATTCGAAACTGGGCGCCGATGCTGCGCGCGGGAGAGGAGCTTCTGCTTTCCGGCACCGTGTATACCGCACGGGACGCGGCGCATAAGCGCATGGCCGCCCTTCTTGCGGCAAACAAGCCGCTGCCTTTTCCGCTCGACGGCGCGGCGATCTACTACGCCGGCCCAACGCCGGCGCGCGTCGGGGCTGTCTGCGGTTCCTTCGGGCCGACGACCAGCGGACGGATGGACGCGTTTGCGCCCGCGCTCTATGACCTCGGTCTGGGCGCGACCATCGGCAAGGGCAATCGCAGCGCGGCGGTCGTTGACGCTATCCGGCGCAATCGCGCCGTGTATCTCGTCGCCATCGGCGGCGCGGGCGCCATTGCGGCGCGCCACATCACGTCGCTGGAGGAAATCGCCTTTCCCGAGCTGGGCTGCGAGTCGGTCAAGCGGCTGACCTTCTGTGATTTCCCGCTCGTCGTCGGTATCGACTGCGCGGGGAACAACGTTTACGAATTTGGAAAGGACTGAATCATATATATGCCTGATACGGCCGGAATAATGAACGAGCTTGCGGCGTTTTTGCGCCGTCCCGATATTGCCGCCGATATGGAGGCTGATCTGCGCACGCTTGTCGCCGTCCCGAGTGTCGGCGTGCCGGGTGAGGGCGGGTTCCCCTTCGGCTCCGCCTGCGCCGCCGTGCTGGACGCGGCGCTCGCTCTGGGAGAGAAATACGGCTTTGTCACGGAGAACCACGAATATTGCTGCGGCAGCATTTTGTTTGGGGAAGGAGAGAAGGAGGTCGGCATCGTCACGCACTTGGACGTCGTGCCCGCCTCTAAGGAGGGCTGGACGGGCGACCCTTATATGCTCCTGCGCGACGGCGACATGCTCATCGGCCGCGGCACCGAGGACGACAAGGGGCCGTTCATTGCTTCGCTTTACACGCTGCGCTTTCTGAAGGAGACCCGCCGCGCGCTGCCCTTTGCCGTGCGCCTGATCATGGGCTGCGACGAGGAAAGCGGCTGCTCCGATCTCGAACACTATCTCTCGGTGCGCAAAGCGCCTGATTTTGCGTTTACGCCCGATTCGGAATACCCGGTCTGCATCGGTGAGAAGGGGATGTACGGCTTTGACCTTGTCGTCCCCTGCGACGCCGGGACCGAGATCACGGGCGGCTCGGCGCCCAACGCCGTGCCCGCGTCCGCCCGTGCCGTCCTGCGCGCCTGCGCGGACCCGGGCATGCTGCTGTACGACGAGCAGATCACGCTCGAAACCGCCGCCGGCGAGACGGCCGTCCACGCCGAGGGTCTGACCGCCCACGCGGCGATGCCCGAGAGCGGCGTCAACGCCATCGGCGTTCTCTGCCGCTATCTGGCCGCCAACCGGCTCGACGGCAGTGCCGGCGTGCGTTTCCTTGCCGAAAGCTGCTCGGAGTATCTGGGGAAGGCCTTCGGCATCGACTGCGCGGACGAGGCGTTCGGTCCGCTCACATGCGTCGGCTCGATGGTGTCCACGCGCGAAGGGATGCTTGTGCAGAATTACAATGTCCGCTATCCGATGTCGGCCGACATCGGGCTGCTGCGCCGCCGCGTGGCGGAGAAGGCAGCCTCGCTCGGCGGCCGGGTGGAGAACGAGTCGGTCAGCGCCGGCTATTATAAGGACCCCGACAGCCCTGAGATCCGCGCGCTGACCGAAGCCTGCGGCACCGTGCTCGGCGGTCCCTGTGCGCCCTATACGATGGGCGGCGGCACCTACGCGCGCCATATGCCCGGCACAGTCGCCTTCGGAGCGGCGATCCCTGCCCTGCGCGGACTCCGCGGTGAGGGACGCGGCGGCGCGCATCAGGTGGACGAATATATCACCATAACCGAGCTGGAATGCGGTGTAAAAATCTTCACGCTCTCGCTGCTCGGACTTGCGGAGTCGGTGGGCTGAGCGGGCGCGGCTCCGGCGCAAAAGCATACATGGAAATCTCCTCTGAAACAATCGCACGCAACACATGCTGCGTTTTGAAACGCGCTGCCGGTTTTGTGCCCTGCAGGCCGGCAGCGATATGGCTCAGCCGTCCAGCTCGGGAATGCCGTCGGAAAGGTCCAGCTCCTTTTCGACGGCTATATTTTTTTCAATGCGCGCTTCGGCGGTGAGGACGTACGCTTCGCGCTCGTCGTCACGCTTCCACGTGTATTCGACCGACTGAAGCGTTCCGTCGAGTGCAGAAAGCCAGTTGTCCATCGCGAGTGTGGCGTACCCGAGGGCTTCTTCCTCGTCGATGCGCCGCACCTGCCGCGTGTATTCGCTGTAAACGACGGTGCGCTTTTGCACGGGCAGCTTAAGGAAACCGAACAGGATGACGTTGTGTTCGTCGACTTGTGCATCGTAGGCTTCAAACGACGGCTTTTCATCGAGGTAGAGGGTAAAATCCTGCCCGAGAACAGAAAGCTCTGTTTTGCTTTCCGTGCGTCCGGTCGCGACCCGCTCGGTATAGTCGAAGGGGATTTGCACCGTAAAATTCCGGTAAACCAGCGCATATACGCTGCCCTTGGCGTGGCAGGCGCGGATGGTTTCATAGATGCCGGTGCTGAAAGCGCTGATGAGCGTTTCTCCCTTGAGGACGACGTCGCCGGCCTTGAACATCGGGGACCCGCGGATGGCTTCGACGGAGGTGATCACCCCGTCCTCGGAGGCGACCACGTCGTAGATGCCCGATGTGTCGTCGAACGGCGGCGGTGTACGGCGCTCGATGACGTCGACGTAAGCGTAGTTTCCCTTGATGTTGATCGAAATGGACGAGATTTCGTCAAAGGAAAGGATAAAATCCAGCTCGGCTTTGCGCACGTTGAAGGTCGGAATGAACGTACCCACCCGCAGCGCGTGTTCGTCAAGCGCTTGCAGGATACGAGCTGTCTCGACGTTCGTGTTGCCGGTGACCTCGATTTCCCAGACCACGAACGAGGACATGACGATGATGATGAGTCCGATGAAGCTGCCGAGCACCAGTCCGAGCCGGTGCCGGTATTTATAGACGATGAAGGGGACGCCTACCGCCCGCTCCACCGTCAGCGGGATTTCCGCGCGCGCGGCGGCCAGACGGATCCATTCCATTGTAAACAGGGAGCAGCGCAGGCGCAGTCCGCGTTCGCAATGCTCAGGACGCCAGAACAGAAGCCGCTTTTCCGTCAGCAGATTCAACAGTCGGACGGCATCGGCTTCGGCAACCAGCAGCACGTAAAAGCCGAAAATTCGATGAATGAACTTATACATGTTCGATGTACCTCACGCCGCTGATGACACCGCGGACGGCGATCTTTTCTTCGGACAGGTAGGCGAGCGTCAGCGCTTCGCCGCAGATGCGTATCCGCTTGTCTCCGATGACCGCCAGATCGATTTCCTCGCGGCCGTATACGAGCAGCTTGACGCAGCCGTCCACAAACGCCTCCTCCTGTCCGCGCAGCTCAATAAAGCATTTTTCGAGCTTTTCCAACGGAGCAAAAATATTTTTCAAAACAATCACCCACCGTCCTATACTATTGCGGCGCGCGCACAAATATGATAGAAGTACAGCCGACGGACGGCCGAAACGGGTGGCGGAAAACCCGATTGCACAGGAAAGGAAGCCCTGAACGATGGAAAAGACCGGGAAAGCACTGAAAAACGTACTTGCTGCAGCGCTGCTGGCGGCGTTTGTGCTGCTGAACGTGTACGGCCGCACGGCCGAGGCAGGCACGCTTGCCGGCATACGCTTCTGCGTGACGGTGATTGCGCCGTCGCTGTTCATTTATATCGTGCTGTCCAAGTTGATCCTCGGTTCGGCCGCAGCAGGTTGGTTCGCCAAGCCGTCGCAGGCGCTGTTTCTGCTGGCTCTCGGTTTCCTCTGCGGCTTCCCGACGGGCGCGGTGCTCGCGCGCGAGCTGTACGACCGGGGCGGCGTGTCGGCCAAGCGCGCGTCGTATATCTGCGCGTATGCCAACAACCCCAGCCTGTCGTTCGTGCTCGGCTTCGCCGGTGAGCGCGCCTTCCCCGGCAGCGGCGCGGGCTGGAAATTTTCGCTGCTGATCATCGCTTCGTCGCTGCTGAATATGCTTGTTCTGCGCGCTGTTTTCTTTACTGCGGAGGAGCGCGCCGAGCTTTCCAAGCCGCTGGCGCTGGGGAGAAGCGAATCCAAGTCGCTGGTCGACGCGGTTTCCGAAAGCGCGGATACAATGATTCGTGTCTGTGCAATGATTACGGTATTCGCCTGCGTCGGCACGCTGCTGAACGAGCTGGCGGGTCTTTCCGGCCTGCCGGCGGCGCTGCTGAGCGGATTTTTGGAATTTTCCGGCGGAATCGCGCTTTGCGCCGAGCTGCCGGGTGTCGCCGGACCCGTGCTCGCCGCGGCACTGCTGGGCTGGGCGGGATTGAGCGTGCAGATGCAGGTGCGCGCGGTCGCGGGCGAGCTGCTCTTAACGCGGATGTTCCTCTGCGCCCGCGTTTTGCAGGCGGCGGTGATGGCATTGGGAGCGTTTTTCCTCTTCCGCTGAACCGTCTTGACAAGCGGCGTATTTTTTGTTATACTGTAACCAGTATGGAATAACAAAACGCAATAAAAACGTAACATAAAAACTTTGTAATCCATATATGCAGGATTATGCTTGGCTATTGTACGGCTTTGAATTGCGTTTCGTATACAGATGGGAGGGCGGAGCGCTTGAAGCGGAAGGAATCGGAGGAAGAAAACACTTGTGCCTATTGCGAGCATGCCGTTCCCGTCAACCACGCGGAGGCGTTCCTGTGTGATTATAAGGGCGTCGTCCGGCCGGAGGGGCATTGCCGTCGCTTTGTGTTCGATCTGCTTAAGGTCAGTCCCCGCCGCCGGACGATTTCGGGCAGTGATGACTTGGACTTTTCGGTATGAGCGCAAAAAAAGCAAAAATTCACGTCTGATGGTTGACAAGGCGGGATTTTTGTGCTATACTTTGTAAAGAAAAAAAGCCGTCGGGCACCGGCGGCAGCATATGGATATGGAAAGATGGCTGAGCTGGTCTAAGGCGCACGACTGGAAATCGTGTGTGCGTTAATAGCGCACCCAGGGTTCGAATCCCTGTCTTTCCGCCAATAAAAACGGCAAGCAGAAACTTGCCGTTTTTATTTTTGCAATATTGCTTTACTGTCTGCGTAATTATCTAAAACAAACGAACCCGATTATACACAGCACAAATTCTCGGGAAATATCATTTGTTTTCTGATAGAATATAAGCAGACAAGGAGGGAACATATGGATTGGATCATCGGAATGCAAAAGGCTATCGACTATATCGAAGACAATTTGACGGAATCGATAGATTACGAAAAGATAGCGGCACAAAGTTTTTCATCAAGCTATCACTTTCAGCGTGTATTCAGCATTCTTTGCGGGTTTACTCTCGGCGAGTATATTCGTAATCGCAGGCTTTCGCTTGCCGGAACGGAATTGGCTGCGAGCGATGCGAAAATAATGGATATTGCGCTGAAGTATGGCTATGAAAGTCCGGACAGCTTTGCAAAAGCATTTCAGAAATTCCATGGCGTACTGCCTTCTCAGGCCCGAAGCAATGGCGGTACCCTTCGTTCCTTTTCCCGTCTTGTACTCAAATTATCATTGGAAGGCGGAAGCACTATGAATTACAGGATTGAAGAAAACCCCGGGATGATTTTGACAGGGTATAAATGTCATTTTTCGGGTGTACCGGGTGAGCGGGAAGAACAGGAAAAGGATATGTATATCCACACAAGGCCGTTGCAATACATTCTGCAGGGGCTTTCGGGGCGCCTTGATTTGAATTACGATGTCATTGCCAATATCGATGATGACGGCTATGATTTTTATATCGCCTATCTGCTCCCTGAATTTTATCGTAATAACCTGCATAAGCCGGGGGTACTCGGAGAAGCGTTTGCCGGATATTATGAGAATATCACCATACCGAAGCAAAGATATGCGGTTTTCGAAACGGAACGATGCACATATCCCACAACCGTATCTTTGGGGCTTAGACGGAGAGTGATTGCTGAATGGCTTCCCGCTTCCGGTTATCAACTTGCCAATGCGCCTGAAATCGTCGTTACACATTGGTATAGGGGAGACAATAGCAAGAACCGTTACAGAGAACTTTGGATACCGATTGAAAAACAAAAATAAATTCCGGCAATACCGCCTGTGAATTGCAGGCAGTTAGGGTTCGGCTCTCCCGGCCGAGAGCGCAAAATGTATTTTTTATCGCCGTTTGAAAAGTCGGACGCCGATGGATACCGGTGGTTTCAATCGGCGTCCGAGCTTTTCGGGCGGTTTTTATGACGGTCAAAAAAGCTTGAAACGGCTTTTTGATGCAATTACCTTTGCCTATATGAGATTGCAGAATCATTCTGTCCTTGCGTATTTTCATGCGGCATGCAGAGCATACAGAACCGCATACCGAAAATGCTCTTTTTTGTATGGCGCGGTATTTTTGTTTGCACGCCGAAAGGCGGGGGTGTGTGGTCCGGCTTGTTCTGAGATTCCTGCCGTCCGATAAGCCGGTTTTTGGCTATGCTTGCTTGCCCAGCTCGTATGCTTCCCGCAACGCGGGGTGGCCGTCGATGGCGCCGGGCGCATCCACGCCGCCTGCAAATACGCATCCGGCGAGCCTTGCATGCTCGAAGCATTCGAGCCAGCCCTCCAACCCGCTGACGGCGCGGGCATCCACGCCCGCCGCGTCCTCTGCGGCAGCCGAGAGCAGGTAAACATCACGGAACGCATAGTCGTCGGCGTACAGTGGGTTGGCGCGGTCGAGCAGCGTTTTCATCTGTCCGCACATTTCATAGTAGTAAATCGGCGTGGCGAATACAAGCACGTCGGCCCGCTTCATCTGCTGTACGATGTCCGCCACATCGTCGGGAATGACGCAGCGTTTTGTTTTCAGACAAGACAGACAGCCAAGACAAAAGCCGAGCGTCTTGCCCTGCAGTCCGCATTTGCTTGTATGATGGCCGGCCTCTGCCGCGCCGCGCGCGAACGCTTCCGCCAGCGCGTCGGAATTGCTGTTTTTCCGCAGGCTTGTCGACAGGATCAGTATGTTTTTTCGCATACGGCTTCCTCCGTTTTCGGGGCTTGTCCATCTTCAATGACCACCTCGCCGTCCGCGCCGGGAATGTCGCGGATGATCTCTCCGACCGCCGGGACGTGAATGCAGCCGGAAAGAGGGTTTTTGATGCTGACGACCGGCGTGGTGATTGTCGCGTTCACTTCGGATCGCTCGAAGCAGAGGTCGGCGTCAAGCAGCTCGCAGTTTATGAGGGTTAGATTCTTGCAGTAGCAGAGCGGCTGCGTGCCGATGATCCGGCAGTTTTCCAGCGTAAGGTTTTCGCTGTACCATGCCAGATATTCGCCCTTGATAAGGCTGTTTTTTACGGTGACGTTTTTCGCGTGCCAGAACGCGTCCTTTGTTTCAAAAGTGCAGTCTTCGAAAAGCGCGTTTTCGATGTATTGGAACGAATATTTCCCTGTCAGCCGTACATTTCGGAATAAAAGCCCTTCCGCGCGCAGCATAAAGTATTCGCTCTCGGCGCGGCAGCCGGTCATTTCGACGCCGCGTGACGACCAGCCGAATTCGGGAGAGATGATATCGCAGTTTTTCAGACGGACGTTTTTACACTCGCGCAGCGCCTTGATGCCATGCAGGCGGGTGTCGTCGATTTGTACGTCATCGCAGTACCAAAGCGCCGCGCGGCAAAGCGGTGTCATCTCACATTGTTCGATTTTTAGTCCTTTGTCATGCCAGAAGGGATAGCGCAGATTGAAAAAGCAGCGCGCGACCGTCAAGTCTGCGCCCTCCTTGAAGGCGCTCTCGCCGTCAGCCGGGCCGTCGAAGCGGCAGTCGGTTACGGTTAAACTGCGGGCGCCGTACAGCGCGCGTTCCTCGTCATAGGTTCGGTTTCGGATCGTTTCCATCGCGGATATTCGGATTCTCCTTTGCACTTGGTTTTGCGGCAGAGTATACCACTCCATATAATATGGTAACACACGGCAGCCGGATTGTCAAGCGCTGTAGAGCATTCGGGCCGCAATGCCGCACTGTCAACCTTTGCCGTGAGCGGATTAATCGGAATGCGCTGAGCAGGGACTGGCTGCATGGAAGGGAAACGGGTGAAAAACCTCTTGCAAGAAAGTATGGAATGTGATATAATGGAAACGCTGTATATTAAGCACGATTATACCAAACGGAAACGCGGAAAATGTGAACTGTCCCCAGTTTGGGTACGGTTTGGGCGTTGATTTTGGTATGGTTTGAAGAATCGGGTCGAGCTCGGAGAGTCTCCCGATAAAAGACGATACGCTTTGCTTTTTACGGGCTTGCGTAGGAGCGGAAAACGATGAGATATTCGGGTATATCAACCGCATGCGGCGGTTTTCCAAAGCAATCGAAGCGCGGCGCCGATTGCTTTGGCGTTGGAATTTCGGTTTGGAAAGGAGCGACGATATGACGCTTTCCGAATGTATTGCGCGCGAACGGCGGGTGAAGGCAGGCTTCCGCAGACGGTTTATGTTCACCGTGTCGGCAGTGCTGCTGTTTTCAACGGCTGCGCTGCTTTTGCTCGGTTACGAGCGCATCTATATGGGCAATATTCTGCGCTGGATCATCGATGCGCTGGCGCCGCTCGGTGAATCGATTGCCGCAGGCTTTGCGGAGGGCGACGCCGCCGTGCTCTATGAGAACTTTATGCTTTCCGAGCCGGTACTGCTGGTGCTGCAGATGGTCGTCTACGTTCTCACGCTCGGAATTCCGTATCTGTGCTGCAAAAAAGCCGTTGTGCGCAAGGCTGTCTCTCGGGGCGGCTCTGCGATGCCGCGCAAGCCGTTTGCGGTGATGCTGCTGGCACTTGGTATGGGATATATCGCCAGTTTTATCGGCACGCTCCTGTTTTCATGGATGCCTCAGGGGCAGACTACCGGCGGTTTGCCCGAATCGCCGGCCGGCATTGCGCTTTATTTCGTCAGCGTGGCGATCTTGCCGGCGCTGGTGGAGGAATGGGCTTTCCGCGGCGTGGTGCTGCGGGCGCTGCTGCCTTACGGCCGGACGTTTGCGGTCTTTTTCTCCTCTGCGCTGTTTGGCCTGATGCATCTGGACCCGGCGCAGTCGGTGTTCGCCTTTGCGTTTGCCGTTGTCCTTGCGCTCGTTTACGCTTCGACCGGTTCTTTGTGGATGTGTGTGTTCCTGCACGCGGTGAATAACGCAATCTCGTTTCTGGCCGGTTATGTGACGCTGTACGGAAGCGAATTATCAATGACGCTTCTTTCCGGTTATATGATTGTCTGCATCGCCTGTGCAGGCATTCTGCTGGTTTATTGGTTTGTTCGCCGGCGTGAATCGCCTTTCTTTGCAGAGCCGGTCCCGTCTTCCGCGCCCCGGCTTCGGGCGGGCAGTATGCTTTCTTCCGCTGCACTGAACGCGTTTGCGGTGGTGTTTCTGCTGCTGTATGTGTATTTTATTTATCTGCAGTATTGGGTGATGTCGTGAGTTATGCCGAAAAGTGGATGCGCCGCGCTCTGCGGTGTGCGAAGGCCGCCTTTACGGCGGATGAGGCGCCTATCGGCGCGGTGATTGTACAAAACGGCGAGGTGGTCGCCACCGGCCGGAACATGCGCGAAAAAAAGCGAAACGCCCTGCTGCACGCGGAAATCGTTGCCATCGACCGCGCCTGCAAACGGCTGGGCGCGTGGCGGCTGGAAGGCTGCGACATCTATGTTACGCTTGAACCATGTCCGATGTGTATGGGCGCGATCCTGAACGCGCGGCTGGACAGCGTGTACTTCGGTGCGTATGACGCCAAGGCCGGCGCCTGCGGCAGCGTGATCGACCTGAACGCTTATCCGTTCAATCATACCTGCGCGGTTTCCGGCGGCCATATGGAGGACGAGTCGGCGAAGCTGCTGGGGGATTTCTTCAAGCGGCTTCGGAAACGGACAAAATAGACAGGACTACGGAGGATAACGACGTGAAAGAAAAATTTTATATAACCACAGCCATTGCCTATACTTCGCAGAAGCCGCATATCGGCAACGTGTACGAGGCGGTACTGACCGACGCGATCGCGCGCTATAAGCGCCAGAGCGGCAAGGACGTGTTTTTCCTCACCGGCACCGACGAGCATGGGCAGAAGATCGAGGACTGTGCGGCCAAGGCCGGCGTCTCGCCCAAGACGTATGTCGACGGCGTGGCGGGTGAGATCCGCGCGATCTGGGATGCGTTCGGCGTGTCCTATGACGGGTTCATCCGTACGACCGACCCACAGCACGAACGGGTGGTGCAGAAAATATTCAGAAAGCTCTACGAGCAGGGCGACATCTACAAGGGCTCGTATGAGGGCCACTACTGCAAGCCCTGCGAATCCTTCTGGACCGACTCGCAGATTGTGGACGGCTGCTGCCCCGATTGCGGCGCGCCGGTTACCCGCGCGAGCGAGGAGGCATATTTCCTGCGCCTTTCCAAATACCAGGACCGGCTGCTTGCATACATCGAAACGCACGAGGATTTTATCGTTCCCGCTTCGCGCCGGAACGAGATGATCAATAACTTCCTCCGTCCCGGGCTGCAGGACCTCTGTGTGTCGCGCAGCTCCTTCAAGTGGGGAATCCCCGTGGATTTTGACGACGGGCACATCATCTATGTCTGGATCGATGCGCTTTCCAACTATATCACTGCCATCGGCTATGACCCCGACGGCTCGGGCGATGCGTATAAAAAGCTCTGGCCGGCCGATCTGCACGTCATCGGCAAGGACATCGTGCGCTTCCATACGATTTACTGGCCCATCATCCTGATGGCGCTCGGCGAGCCGCTGCCCCGCACGGTGCTCGGCCATCCGTGGCTGCTGTTCAACCGCGATAAGATGAGCAAATCCAAGGGCAATGTCATTTACGGCGACGACCTGATCGCCCTCTTCGGGCTGGACGCGGTCCGCTATTACCTGCTCAGCGAGCTGTCGCTGCAAAACGACGGCAACATCAGCTTCGAGGCCGTCGCTGCCCGCACCAACACCGATCTGGCCAACATTCTCGGCAACCTCGTCTCGCGCACCGCCGCGATGATCCGCCAGTACTTTGACGGCACCGTTCCGGCGGCAGGAGAGCGGGAGGACGTCGACGCTGCGCTGCAGACGGCCGTCCTCGGCTGTGCGGCGGACGCAGTAAACCATTACGAGCATTACGAAATTGCCGACGCCTGCGCCGATGTGATATCGATTTTCCGCCACTGCAACAAATACATCGACGAGACCACGCCCTGGGTGCTTGCGAAATCGGAGGACGGCCGCGGCCGCCTCGCTTCGGTGCTCGCCAACCTGACGGAAGCGATCCGCATCGGCTGTGCGCTGTTTACGCCGGTCGCGCCGGGCAGCGCTGCGAAGATCGCCGGACTGTTCGGATTCGCGTCCGAGGAACTGGCCATTGATACGCTGGATTCGTTCCGATTCTGTGCGGAAGGCCGCAGCGTGGGCGAATGCGGTGTGCTTTTCGCCCGCATCGATACCAAGAAGCTGGAGGAGCAGATCAAGCAGCTTTCCGCATCTAAAGACAACGCCGCGCCGAAGGAAAAAGCAAACGAACCGGCTCCCGGCGTCATCAGCATCGATGAATTTCAAAAGGTATCCCTGCGTGTGGGAGAGATTGCCGTCTGCGAGCCGGTGCCCAAGTCGGACAAGCTGCTCAAGCTGTCCGTCGACCTCGGCGGAGAACAGCGGCAGGTCGTCTCGGGCATTGCCGAGTTTTACACGCCCGAGTCGCTCGTCGGGAAAAAGATTATTCTCGTCGCCAACCTCAAGCCGGTCAAGCTGCGCGGCGTGGAGAGCAACGGAATGATTCTTGCGACGGGTGAAAACGAGCTCAAGGTCGTGTTCGTGGACGACAGCGTGCCTAACGGCAGCATTGTCCGCTGAGGGTGCGGGGATGTTTGATTCGCACGCCCATTATGACGACGCGCGCTTTGACGGCGACCGCGACGCGCTGCTGGCGGCGCTGTTCGCGGACGGCGGGGTTTCGCATATCGTCAACGCCGCGACCGATCTGCCGTCCGCCCGCGCGTGCGAGGCGCTTTCCGCTGAATATCCGGGAATGTACCACGCCGTCGGCGTGCATCCGCAGGAGGCGGATAAGGCGCAGGGTGACTACCTCGATGCGCTGCGCCTGCTGGCGGAGAACGTGAAAGCGGTTGCCGTCGGTGAGATTGGGCTGGATTATCATTACGACACCGTTCCGCGCGACGTCCAGCGCCGTGTGTTCGCGGAGCAGTTGGAACTGGCCTGCGCGCTGGGGCTGCCCGCCGTCATTCACGACCGCGAAGCGCATAAGGACTGCATCGACGAGGTGCTGGCCCGTCCGGCGCTGCAGTGTGTTTTCCACAGCTTTTCCGGCAGTGAGGAGAGCGCGCGCATCCTTGCCCGCCGCGGCGTGTATATGGCTTTCAACGGCATTGTTACTTTCAAAAATGCCGAGAAAACGCGCCGCGCTGCCAAAACGGTGCCTGACGAGCTGCTGCTCGTCGAGACCGACTGCCCCTATCTTGCACCGCATCCGCACCGCGGGGAGCGCAACGACAGCGCGCTGATGCGCCTGACAATCGCGGCGCTGGCTGAGCAGCGCGGGCAGACGGGCGAATACATAGAAAGGATTACAACCGAAAACGCCCTGCGGCTGTTTTCGAAGATCAAACGATGAAAAAGGGAAATGTTTACACATATAAGGTCGGCCGCGGGCTGTACATCAACCTGACCAATCGCTGCACCAATCGTTGCTCGTTTTGTATCCGCAACAACGGCGACGGCGTCTACGGTTCCGACCCGCTCTGGCTCGAACACGAGCCGTCGGCGGCGGAAGTCCTCGCTTCCGTCGGAAAGCAGGACAGTGCGCAGTACGACGAATTCGTGTTCTGCGGCTACGGCGAGCCGACGATGCGGCTGGAGACACTCGTCGAGGTCGGCAGCGCGCTGAAGGCGCAGTACGGCAAGCCTGTCCGCCTGAATACGAACGGGCAGGCGAACCTGATTTATAAAAAAAATGTCGCACCGCTGCTGACGGGGGCGGTAGATATCGTTTCCATCAGCATGAATGCTGCGACCGCTGAGAAGTACGAGGCGGTCTGCCGTCCCGCGTTCGGACGTGAAACCTACGCGGGCATCCTCGAGTTCGCGCGCTGCTGTGTACCCTGCGTGGAGAAGGTGGTCTTCACCGTCGTCGAAACCACGCTGCCCGACGAAGATATCGAGCTGTGCAGACGCACCGCCGAGTCGCTCGGCGCATCCTTCCGCGTTCGCCCGTTGGACACGGGAACGGAGACGCGCTAAATTTTAACAAATTTCAAATTTTGCGTCTGCGCTCTTGAAAAACGGATATGGAAGGATTATAATAGCTTGACTGATAAGGTTAAATAAAATTTTGGAGGTATATTTACAATGGCAGTCAAGGTTGCTATTAACGGTTTCGGCCGTATCGGCCGTCTCGCGTTCAGACAGATGTTCAACGCGGAGGGCTATGAAGTCGTCGCGATCAACGACCTCGTTGATGCGAAGATGCTTGCGCACCTGCTCAAATACGATTCTACGCAGGGCAGATACGCGCTCTGCGATAAGGTCGAGGCGAAGGAGAATGCCATCGTCGTTGACGGCAAGGAGATTACCATCTACGCCGAAAAGGACGCGAAGGATCTGCCCTGGGGCAAGATCGGTGTTGACGTTGTGCTCGAGTGCTCGGGCTTCTATGCTTCGAAAGAGAAGGCCAGCGCCCACATCGCCGCCGGCGCCCGCAAGGTTGTCATCTCGGCGCCTGCCGGCAATGACCTGCCCACCATCGTTTACAGCGTGAACGAGAAGACCCTCAAGCCCACCGACACGGTCATTTCCGCTGCCTCCTGCACGACGAACTGCCTGGCTCCGATGGCGGACACGCTCAACAAGCTCGCTTCCATTGAGAAGGGCTTTATGACCACTATCCACGCCTATACCGGCGACCAGATGCTTCTTGACGGTCCGCACAGAAAGGGCGACCTGAGAAGAGCGAGAGCGGGCGCGCTCAATATCGTTCCCAATTCCACCGGCGCTGCGAAGGCTATTGGTCTTGTTATTCCCGAGCTTGCCGGCAAGCTCGACGGCGCTGCTCAGCGTGTTCCCACTCCGACCGGTTCCGTGACCGAGCTCGTTGCCGTCTGCAATAAGACTGTCACCGCCGACGAGGTCAACGCCGCAATGAAGGCCGCTGCGAACGATTCCTTCGGCTATACCGAGGAGCAGATTGTTTCCTCCGACATCATCGGCATCACTTACGGCTCGCTGTTCGATGCGACGCAGACCAAGGTCACGCCTCTTGACGGCGGCAAGACTCTTGTCAAGGTCGTTTCCTGGTACGACAACGAGAATTCCTATACCAGCCAGATGGTACGTACCATCAAGTACTTCTCCGAGTTGAAGTAAGAAAAACCGTTTTTCGGCTTTATGCGGGCGCAGCGTAATATGCTGCGTCCGATTTTTTTCAAATGGCGCTTCTCATGCGGTGAAATCCGTTTTGCGCGTATTTTTTACCGGATGAAAGGAGGGACGCGTTTTTATGAAGTTATCGGACAAAAGCATCGATAACGGAAAGCCCTTTGACTGGGGCAGGACATCCGCAGACTATGCAAAATACAGGGATATTTACCCGCAGGCGTTTTACGATAAGATAATTGGGCGCGGCCTGTGCGTCTGCGGACAAGCCGTGTTGGATGTCGGTACGGGAACAGGGGTATTGCCGAGAAATCTCTATCGGTATGGTGCGAGATGGACGGCGGCGGATATCTCCGCAGAGCAGATCAAGCAGGCAAAACGGCTTTCCGGAGATATGAAAATCGATTATTACGTCTGCGCTGCGGAAGCGCTTCGGTTTCCGGCGCAATCCTTTGATGTGATTACGGCTTGCCAGTGCTTCTGGTATTTCAAGCACGAAGAGGTCCTGCCTGCTTTCCTGCGGATGTTAAAGCCGGATGGACGTATTCTGCTTCTGTATATGGCATATCTCCCGCTTGAGGACAGGATTGCAGGCGCAAGTGAAGAGTTGGCTTTGCGGTATAGCCCGAATTGGAGCGGAGCGGGTGAAACGCTGCGTCCGATCATCGTACCGGATTGTTACAATCTTCACTTTGAATGCGCATACCATGAAGAATTTCGGCTGAAGATTCCTTTTACAAGAGAGACTTGGCACGGCAGAATGAAGGCATGCCGAGCCATAGGAGCATCGCTGACGGATGAGGAAATCGCTTCGTGGGAGTGTGCGCATCGAAAACTTCTTTCGGAAATCGCACCGGATGAATTTGATGTCCTGCATTATGCGGCGATAGCAGAGCTGAAAATCAAAGCTTGAGAATTTACAGCATTTGCTGTTTGTCTCATACAATCGAATCCTCTGCGGCTCCGATGCAGGCATTGGCCGTTCCTTTGCATTGCAGTCGAAAATACCGTGATCCTGCCCGGTTGAATAGGCGGTATTTTCAGAATTTGGAAAAAGTGGATTGAATCACTGTGTTTTTCGTGTTATAATCAATCGGCACCACAAAAAAGGAGGTTATTTTGATGCAAACGGATTTTCGCAGGTTCGGTACGATGGTCGATTGCTCCCGAAATGCGGTCATGAACGTACCGGCAGTTAAAAAGTGGATCGACGTAACGGCCGCGATGGGCTATAACACCCTGATGCTGTACACAGAGGATACCTATGAGGTGGACGGACAGCCGTATTTCGGCTATATGCGCGGCCGCTATTCTAAAGCTGAGCTGCGCGAACTCGACGACTATGCGGCGGAAAAAGGGATGGAGCTGATTCCCTGCATCCAGACGCTTGCGCATCTGAACGCCATTTTCCGCTGGCCGCAGTATGCTGCGTTCCGCGACTGTGACGATATCCTGCTGGCGGGCGACGACCGGACCTACCAGCTTATCGAGGATATTTTTGCGACCCTGGAGCGCACGGTGCGTTCGCGGACGGTTAACATCGGTATGGACGAAGCGCATATGGTCGGCCGTGGGAAGTATCAGGATTTGCACGGCTGGGAGGACAGGAGCGAGCTGCTCGTAAAGCATCTGACACGTGTGGCGGAGATCGCTGCTTCGCACGGCTTTGAACTGATTATGTGGGGCGATATGTTTTTCCGTCTCATCAGCGGCGGTACATATTATGTAGATGATTTGCAGGTTTCGGATGAGATTAAGAAAAAGATTCCGGCCAATGTCAATCTGATTTATTGGGATTACTATTCCACTGATCAGCAGCATTATGAGAACCAGATCCGCTCACACAGGGCAATAAAGGAAAACATCTGGTTTGCGGGCGGCCTTTGGATGTGGAGCGGCTTTGCGCCGCACAATTCCTATGCCATCACGGCGACCACCGCCGCGCTGGCGGCATGCAGAAAGCATGGCGTGCAGGATGTGTTCCTGACGATGTGGGGCGATGACGGCGCCGAGTGCTCAAAATTTGCCATGCTGCCCTCCCTGTATTTTGCAGCAGAGGCGGCACGCGGAAACAAGGATATGCAGAGCATCAAGGACGGCTTCCGCGGGATGTTCGGAATGGATTTCGATACATACATGCTGCTTGACCTGCCGGGGACGCCGAACGAGTCCTCGACCTGGTGCCCCAATGCCGACAAATATATGCTGTACAACGACTGTCTGGCGGGCGTGATGGACACCACCGTCCGTGCGGACGCCGCGCCCGGCTTCGCCGCATGCGCAGAGAAGCTCGCTGCGGTCGGCAAGACTTCGGAATACGGCTATCTGTTCGAGACGATGCAGAAGCTCTGCGAGCTTCTGGCCGTCAAGGCCGATATCGGCAAGCGGACGAGAAGCGCCTATCAGCAGAAGGACATGGCGGCTATACGGGCGCTTATCGATGAGTATTCCCGCCTGACCGAGTTGACCGATGCCTTTTACTACGCTTTTCGCCGGCAGTGGATGAAAGAAAACAAGCCGCAGGGCTTCGACGTGCAGGATATCCGCATCGGCGCGCTGCTGCTTCGGCTGCGGCACTGCCGCGAGCGGCTGGAGGACTATGCGGCGGGCAGGATTTCCACAATCGAGGAGCTGGAGGGTACGCCGCTCGATCCCTTCGGGCGCGGAACCGAGTACCACGAAGGGCCGACGCAGCTTAATTCCTGGAAGCAGACCGCAACAGTGAATGTCATTTAACGACCTCTCTGACGGAGAGAGAAGCAAAAACAGCCGCCGGAAGCCATTTGGCTTCCGGCGGCTGTTTGTTTTCGCCTGACGAACCTCCGTCCTTTCGTCCGCCGGCTCAGAGTGTGTAGATTTCGTCGCCGCTCAGAATGGTGATCCCCTTTTCGCGCAGCAGGCGCACAGCGCGCTCGCCGTCCGAGGTGCACATAATAATGCAGGCGCGGTCGTCATCCGCAGGGGTCAGGAAGGCGTACATATATTCCACACTGATTTTCGCCTCTGCGACGGTTTCCATTACATCGGCAAAGCCGCCGGGACGGTCGTCCATCGAGATGGCGATGGCGTCGGTGAGCGCGGTGGTCAGTCCGGCGGCGCGGCAGACGCGTTCAGCCTTCTCGGGGTCGTCCACGATCAGCCGCAGGATGCCGAAGCCGGTCGTGTCGGCTACGGAAAGTGCGCGGATGTTGACGCCGCCGTCGGCGAGGATGCGGGAAATTTCCGCCATCCGGCCGGCCTTGTTTTCCATAAAGATGGAGAGCTGCTTGATGAACATCGCTGCAAACCCCTTTCTTTCTCCTATTCGGCGCAGGCGCGTCCTTTGGCAAACGCGGTGAGATTGACCTCTATCGTTTTCGGCGGGACCGTGGCGCGGATGGCTGTCAGCCAGACGTTCTCAGGCAGATCGATGAAGCGTGAGGCTACGCCCAGCAAAACCAGGTTCGCCGCGCGGACGTTGCCGGCTTCCTCCGCAAGCTGCGATGCGTCCACGCCGACCGTTTTCACACCCATGCCGGCAAGCGTTTCGAGGATACCGGACGGGTAGACCGCTTTGCCCATAATGACCGGCATCGGGTCGATTTCCTGCAAATTGGTGATAAGCACGCCGTCCTTTTTCAAATAGGGCAGCCAGCGTGCGCTCTCTAATTTCTCGAACGAGATGATCATATCCGCTTCGCCCTTGTCGACGACGGCGGAAGCGACGCTGTCGCCGTAGCGAACGTAGGTCACGACGCTGCCGCCGCGCTGCGACATCCCATGGACTTCGCTGACCTTGACGTCAAACCCTTCGTCCATAAATACGCGCCCCATAATTTTCGAGGCCAGCAGGGTGCCTTGCCCGCCGACACCGACGATAATGATGTTTTTTGTATCCATAATCTGTGTTGACCGCCTTTCTTCGGGTGTTCAGCGCACGAGCGCGCCAGTGCGGCAGGCGTAGGCGCAGACGCCGCAGCCGAGACACTGCACGTGGTCGATGACTGCCTTGCCGTCCTTAAAGGAGATAGCGGGGCAGCCGACCGTCAGGCAGGCTTTGCAGCCGACGCATTTGGCTTCGTCCACGCGCAGCGCGGGCTGGGCCTTTACGGTTTTCAGCAGCGCGCAGGGCCGCCGGGAGATAATGAGCGACGGCTCCTCCACCGCCAGTTCCTCCTCCACGGCTTTCCGGGCGGCCTCCACGTCATAGGGGTCCACCACCCGCACCCGGCGGATGCCCAGCGCATGGGCCAGCATTTCCAGATCCACCGCCACCGTGGGGTCGCCGCTGATGGTCAACCCGTTGGCGGGGTTGTTCTGGTGGCCGGGCATGCCGGTGATGGAGTTGTCCAACACCACGACGGTGGAAATGCCTTTGTTATAGGCGATGTCGAT
>ERZ857984.187-NODE-187-length-86279-cov-4.773833_pt1 | contig 86279 bp, 84 predicted proteins | sample MGYA00519914_ERZ857984 | MGnify/ENA primary metagenome ERZ857984 (study PRJEB31778, sample SAMEA3449417) | human gut metagenome | biome: human gut; feature: human-associated habitat; material: faeces | place: United Kingdom | collected 2010/2012 ...
TTCCCTTTCTAAAGATGTACCGCCGAAAATAAACTCCTCACCGTTAAACCCATCATACGAAGCTGTGTAAGTACCTGTATATTGGTCAATGTCATTTTCTCTTTCGCCTTGCAGGTTTTTGTCTTTTGTAACGGCGTGTTTACTGAATGACTCTAACCAATTATTAAATCCGCCAATCAGATTGTCTTTCAAGTTTCCTTCATCGTGATTAGAGCTACAGCCTGCAAAACAAAGCATCATACAAAGTGCCAAAGATAAGGCAACGAGTGATTTTATCTTTTTCATTTCAAATCTCCCCATTTAAGAAAACTTTGTAACCGCCATCATAATGAAAGCGCAGACGCCAAATATGGCATAAAGGCTATTAACGACCAAATCAACCTTCATCAGGTTGTTCTGCACCTTAGCTTTCGCATAAGAAACAATGGTAAAAATCCCACTAAAAATCATAAATGCGGCATAGCAGGAAATCATTATTTCTGCAACAGGCGACTCCAATGCCCAATCGAAAGTTCGCAAAGGTAGGATAGTCCACGGGACAAAAAGCATAATGGTACTGATAGTAGTCAAAATCTTATTTTTCATAATAGTTTTATCTCCTTTCTGCCTGCCCAAAACGGAAACAGGAAATGCATAAACAAACGATAGTGATGGCGATTGCTACAGGTATCCACGGGAAAAGCTCTACCTGCGAAGTCGTAAGGTTTGTTGCAAGTTTTCCATATTCTGAAGTAATAACGAAAAACGGATACGACATTGGGTACGCAAACCACGCTTTTGTGTTAATCATCAGGACTGACGGTACAATGGAAGCTAATCCAATGCCGATGGAAAAAATCGGCGTTTGAATACTTACTGAGAACAACCAGAAAAACGCCAGCATTGGTATAGTTGAAACAGCTATAAAACCAACCTCTTTGAAAACAAATAGCGGGGACAAAATGAAATTGTAATCCTGCGTCCCTGTCACTACGGCGGCACTAATGTAGTACATTCCAACCATCATCAAAATCTGCGATGCAGCTAAAGCAAGCAACACGACAAACTTTGCCAAACAAAGTTTGACTGTGCTGATAGGCAAAGCAAGCATCTTTAAGATGCCTTTATTTGTTCTTTCGGTTTGACTTAAAAGAACAGTACCCACTACCATACTTGCAGGGAACATAAACCACGCCATTCCCATAAAACCTTGAATGAAAAAATTGTTTTCTGGAGAAATTCCTTCTGCCTGCATATTGAAATTCATATCGGCATTAAGTATTGATGGTATCCATAGAATGACCGTTGCTACAAACAATATAAGAAATATCTTTGAGCGCTTTATTTTCTTAAACTCAACGCCAACGAGAGATAAAAAACTCATTCAAACGACCTCCTAACCTTTATAAATACAAGCTCGGCAATGCCGATAACAACGATTTCAATAATCGCCGCATAAATATAGTGCATTGCCTGTGTCATTTCCGTAGTCACAAAGATTTGGAATGGCGTAGCAAAGGGGAAAAGGGAAAGAACAAAGTTATCTGTTGGCAGCATTGTTGCAGTAAACACGCATACAACACCAATTCCCAAAGATACCCACATATTTTTACAAGCCGATGAAATCAACAAAGATAACAGCACACAAGGTAGCATCAGTAAAAATGAATATCCGAAGTTCTTACCTAATTCCAACCAAAAATCATTTCCAATTTCAAACCAGTGTGATACACAAAACGCAATCGAAGCGGCTTCAATGGCAAGTACAACTACACTCATAATTGAGGTTAAAACAAGCTTATCAAAGAAAATGGTGCTTTCTTTGATAGGAAGTGACTTCATTTTCTGCATTGCGTTATCAGCAAACTCTGTATGATACAACAGGCAACTTCCCGCAACAATAAGCAGAATATTAAGCATCGCCATCATTTGCCAATTTGCTCCCATTAGAATTTGCATCGGGGAGTTTTGCTGTCCGAGATACATTTCAGAACGGACTGCCATATTGACAATCGGTACAGCCGCCGCCAAAATGCCGCCGCATAAAAATGCGGGGATAAATCCTGTTCGCTTTGCTTTTTTACATTCCAGAGATAGGCTCATTTTGCTGCTCCTCTCTGGCGGTTGTCTGCGTCAATCAAAGCAAGGAATGTATCTTCCAAGTTATCGGTAGGATACCCTTGTGCGGCGGCACCGCTTCTGAGTTGTTCAAGTGTTCCTTCAAACAGCAAACGCCCGTGATTTAAGATGCCGACTGTATCCGCCATCAGCTCAACTTCTGACAGTAGATGTGATGATACAAACACCGTACAATTATACTTTTCGGGCAGAGAACGAATAAGCGTTCTTATCTCGTGAATGCCGACAGGGTCAAGACCATTGGTTGGCTCGTCCAAAATCAAAATCGGCGGTTGACCGATTAAAGCACTTGCAAGCCCTAATCTCTGTTTCATTCCGAGGGAATATTTTTTTGCAAGACGCTTCCTGAATTGTGTAAGCCCAACGATTTCAAGTGCTTCAGACACAGAGGACTTCGGCAAACCCAATATCTTACGGATAATTTCCAAGTTTTCTTCACCGCTTAAATTCCCGTAAAAAGCAGGGGCTTCAATAAATGAGCCAACCTCTTTCAAAATTTCTACTCTTGCTTCAGGGTATTTTTTTCCATCAATGGTAAACGAGCCGCTTGTAGGTTTCGTAAGACCCAAAAACATTTTCATTGTTGTGGATTTTCCCGCACCGTTCGAGCCGATAAGGCCGAATACACTGCCGTCGCGCATCTCGGCGCTGACATCCCGCACCGCCGCAAAGCCGTCGAAGGATTTGGTCACATTCGATGCACAAATCATATATTTTGTTTCCTTTCTCAAAAGATTGACGCGTCTGCGCCTTCAGCGCGGACTCTGCTCGCTGTCCCACAGCGCAGCCAACGCCTCGCCCAATTCGGGGGGGGTGAGCGAAAGCAGCTTGCCGTAATGCACGGCCTCGGCGAGCGTAGCCGTCAGCTTCTCGCGCAAAGCGCCCAGCGCGCTTGACGGGTCGGACGCTACGAAGCTGCCCCGCCCCTTCACCGACACGATGATCCCGCGCAGCTCCATCTCGCTGTACGCCTTCTGGATCGTGTTCGGGTTGATCGACAGGTCGGTCGCCAACTGCCGCACGGACGGCAGCCAGTCCCCCGGCTTGAGCGCACCCGAGGTGATCAGCCGCACCATCTGGTCGCGGATTTGTGCGGTGATCGGCTGGCGGCTGGTATAATCGATGGAGATCAACGCTGCATTCCCTCCTTTGCACATCTGTAATAGTTGTTGTAGTACAGTAAGTATAACACAAATCCGGCATTTGTCAAGAGCAAAACGCGCAAAAGTTACAAATTTCCGTTGATGAATCGGCCATATATATGGTATGCTAAATTGATATATCGGATTTTTACAGAAGATAAAGCCGTTTGAAGGCTTTTGAAGAACGTCTTACGCGCGGTTCCATTGACGCAGCGTCTGTCGGAGCAGAGCGTTCGGACAATGCAGGGCGGCAGGCCGAACAAATGCGCGCCGCCGGCTGCATACCGGCAGGGACTACTCTCTATCGCTGTCCCGTACATTACCGTACGGCCGTCCGCCGCAATGTGCAGCCGCGCCTTATGCGGCCATAATGCGGAATACGGCAGGCTCAGCCTGCCGTACGTCCCACGGAATTCCCCTGCGGCGCACGCCCGGTGCGCCGGTACTCGGCAACACGCGCGAGCGCCTCGGGAAGGCTGTCGGCTATGTCGCGCAGCAGCTCGGAGCGATCGCACTCCTGCTGCTCGATCAATACGGAATAGCGGCATGTGCCGCCCTCGGCGTCTTCAAACAAAAGATAGCGCAGGCTGCCGCGGCCGGCCTGCTCACATAGAAGCGTTTTCATAAAAGATTCTTCCTTTCGTTTTTTACAGTATACGCGAAGCTGTCTGTCGAATTCGGGCGATATTCTATACATAAAAGAAGAAAATTTGAAGCGGGAACCTCTTCAAACGGCCTTAAACGGCTATACGCCTGCACTCGCCTTCCGAGAGAAGCTTCGCGCTTTCCTTCAAAATTCCGCAAGAAAGGATGCTTTCCCTTTGCGAAAGCGGTGGTCAAAACAATGAAAAAAGCGATTTGTATTCTTCTCGCGGCACTGATGCTGGGCACGATCGTTTTTGCAGCGGTCGGCGCGGTGCGCGCGGGCGCAGACGTCGGCAACTTCAATGACTACGGCGACGGCGGAGGCGGCGGGGGCGGCTACGACGGCGGCTATGATTACGACTACGATACGGGCGGCGACGGTGATCCGGGCTTTCTGTTCGGCTGGCTGTTCTCCTCCTCCGTCGGACCGTATGCCGCAATTCCCATCGTGCTTCTGGTGATTTTTCTGGTCATCCGCGGGAACAAAAAGCGCGGACGCCATGGCCCGGCCGTCCGTATGCCGCCGCCGACCGCATACCCGGACAACAGCAGTGCCGTCGAAGCGGAGGTCCGCGCAGCGGGAGATACGGAATTTTCAATGGCCGACTTCCTGTCCGCGGCGGAAACGGTATTCGTCAAGCTGCAATACGCATGGACGGCGATGGACTGGGAGTCCATCCGCCCGTTTGAGAGCAACCGGCTGTTCAACAAGCACAAAGCCCAATTGGAAGAATACATCCGCCTCGGCCGCACGGACGTGATGGAACGCGTTTCCGTCAACCGTTCCTATGCCGTCGCACGCACCGTAACAGGCGATGAGGAGCGCATTACCGTGCTGTTGGAAGCGGCGTTCAACAACTATATTATCGAGACCGCGACAAAGAAGGTGCTTCAGGGCGATCCCGAAATTCGCTATCAGAAGCGCTATCTGCTCGCCTTCGTCCGCACGGCAGGCGAAAAAACCGCGCCCGCCGGTGAGAGCGAGACAATACAATGCCCGCACTGCGGCGCGAACGTCGAGGTCATCCGCAGCGGCAAGTGCGAATACTGCGGCAGCATCGTTTACCGCGAGGCGCACGACTGGGTGCTTGACGAGCTGGACGCGGCGCAATAACCGCTTCGGAACGCCTTTCCGTCCCGGTCCCCGCGGCGCCGGCAAACCGACATAAGGAGGGAATTTCCCCGTGACCCACGAGCAGATTCTCGACTACTGCCTGCAGAAGCCGGGCACGTTTACGGACTACCCCTTCGGGTTTATAACGCCCGTAGTCAAGGTCGGCATGCTCCACGGCAAAAACCGGATTATCGCGCAGCTCCTGACGCTGCACGGCGAGCCGAAAGTCACGCTGAGCTGCGCACCCGAAGCCGCTGCCGATTTCCGCAGCCGCTATCCCGGTTCGGTCGTCCGGGGGTGGCATTGTCCGCCCGTACAGCAGCCGCACTTCAACACCGTCAGCCTCGACGGGACCGTGCCGGACGACGAGCTGCGGCATATGATCGACCACGCGTATGCCGTCGCACTTGGCAAGCTGCCGCAGGAAACGCAGGTGCTTCTGCGCCGGACGGCGGAAGCCCTTTCCCCTCCGGCGGCTGTTGATGAAGAGCGTCCCTGAAGGCATTCGGGGAAACCCGCCGCCGCATTAAAGTATTATACCGCGCAACGCCTTTTCTCGATATTCCCTCCTGATCCGATTTCGGACAATCCTTTTCGGAGCACAAGAATTGCTTTTGACAACGCTCCCTTTCACAAAACATGGTATGGGATGCGCAGGCATTCCGGCTTGCAATAAGCACATTTTGTTTGAAGGAGGAACCCGTTTTGAAAAGAATCATCTCTGTCCTGCTCTGCGCCCTGCTGGTGCCGGCATTCTGTGCCTGCAGCCCGTCGATTCCGGTCCCGGACGACCCGACGCTTATCCTGCGGGATGGTCTGATGGTGTGCATTGCCGAAAATTCATACGATTGTCTTATTCCGTTTTATAGTGGTTATTTCAATGATGTGGAGTTTGCTATCTTTGAAGAAAAGGAATTGCAGGGCGAATACGCCGACCGGGAAGGGACGCAAAAAACCGTGACGATTTTCGGCCGGGAGCATACCGGCTTGTACTATGGCAATGCCGGTAGTTCGCTGGGCTTTAAGAAGGATGTTATGACGCAGGAGCGTATGCCTCCTTACTTAACGCCGGAAGGCTTCGTGTTCTATTGCAGTGAGGAAACGGGTCGGGTGGTTCATTTTTACGTCGGAAGTGAGTATGAAGAATTGCTTCGGGCAGAACATCCCGATGCAGAAGAACTGACGATGCAACAGATATCCGCCAACTGCATCGAAGCCATCGAAGCGGAGTATGGATCGGACGGCTGGATCGAAGTCAATCGGGAGCTCCCAAAAAACACACGCTTCAAATACAAATTCACTTTTGCCCGTCAGCAGGATGGCGTAAATGTGGAAATCATTCGATTGTATACCAATATATACGGCGAAATGATGCAGGGCGATCTGCTGCCGGGGCGGCCGGCGGAGCTTCCCGACAGCGTGCCGGTCCCCGACTGGCCGGAGGAAACATACAAGGAGCTGATCCTGAAAAAGCTGACGGCACTTTACGAGGAAGAAAAGGCCGAAAGACAGTACGCTTACGAGGCGGTCTTTACGGATGTACAGATTCATCCCAACGGCTACACCTATTACTACCTGACGGAATATGAATCCCACGCCATCGAAGTCTCCTTCGACTGTTCCTATACCTGCGACGGCGCGTCCTACACCGAGCCGTGCAGGATGCTCATCCTGTACGACGCGTGAGCGCCCGCAGAAGCGTGTGAATCCATAACAGGAGGCGAAAGGCGAATATGTTTCAAGAATACACATTCCTCCCTGGAATTGGATATATATATTTATCTTACGGTGTTTTTCTGCTGACGTGGTATTTTCTATATATTTCTTTCAGCAGCAACAAATTTGTATCGAAAAAAACCTACACCCTATGTGCGGTTGTGACGGCAATCGTATTGATAAGCTGGGCTTTTACTCTTAGAGCCGCAGGTATGGTTGGATTTTCAATAACGTATCTTATCCTGAGTGTTTTAGGCGTATCGCTGCTGCTCTCCGTCCGCTGGCTGCGCAGCAATAAATTTTACACGTTTTTGCTTTCGTTTATGACGTGCTTAATTTATATCTTTTGCACCTTTTTCCCCGGATTTATCATCGGCAGCATTTTTGAATTGCATCTGAAAGATTTTACGAACGTGCTGCTTCAATTTTATTTTTCGCTTTTCTTCAGCGTCCTGTTTCTCTTCCTGACCTATCTGCCGCGAAGAGAAAGGAAACGGCGGGATAAGGCGGCGGTCATCGTCTCGCTGGCATCCGTTTTGTTGATTGGCTGCGGCGTGGTTCTCAACTTTTCAGAGCTTCTCTCCGGAACGGCGCTGTGGGTTTCGGACATTGCCGTTTGCCTGCTGACCATTGCGTCCTGGTTCCTTCTGCTGTCGACCGGTATGGAACCGGCTCATACGGCACCGGAGGCGGTTGCGGAGGCGAAAAAGATTTAGGGAACCTCTGACTTGTCTGCATTCCTATAGAAGTTCGGGATATGGTAAAATAAAAGGCCATCAAATCCATGGTGGCGCAAGGCAATGAAACAAGAAACATTTGCCGCAAAAAGAAAGCCAAGCGTGAGGAATTTTCGGGAATGATAGACGGGCTCCTTCCATTGGATGAATGGGTGGATGTTGCCTTATTATCCTCCAAAGGGAATGGAGAGAATACTGCGGATACATCTGCTTCGGATTTGGTTTTCACTGAAATCGTGTCTTAACCGAGTGCGAAAACGGCTAATATGCGAGCGGGAACAGAAAAAGATTATCTATTCAGAGGTTCCTTGGATTTTGCAAAGCAGAGCGATACGGTACAGGACCGGTGCCGGAAAAATGCGGAAAGGAATGTTGTTGAAATGAATCTGCCGTCCAATCACCCGTATTTATACGAGATCAATAAAAATGTAATCGAGGAGTTTACGGTTCCCGCGCTGCTGATCGACCTGAATATGAATGTTGTGGCCAAAAATCTTCGCGCAAGACGCTATCTGCGCACGCTGCGGCTTGGGAACACGATTCGCGGCGTCGTTTCCGAGGGTGACGTGGAGGAAATGCAGCGGATGAAAATCGGCGAGCGGATGCGCATCTCGCTGCTGGTCGTGGGGGATATGTTCGGCGGCATTGTGCAGCGCTGCTATGACTGCTATGCCGTCAAGGTGATGACCTCCAATACCGCGATGGTCAAACGGCTTATGGAAATGAAGCCCGATCTGGGGGAAAAGAACCTGCTCGAATATTTTGATTTCGGCGAGGCGTTTCGCGACGATCCCGAATTCCGCAGCGCGATAGAGCGGCTGTTCGCCAAGCGCGAGAAATATGTCGTGAAGCTGAGCTGGCAGGTCGGTCAGTTCCTGCGCGTGTTCAATGGCCTCAACCGTGTGTATTACGATGCTTCGAATCTGAATATGCTTGTCCGCGATGTGGAACGGAGCATCGTTAAGATCGCGCCGATGATCGCTTCGCGTTTTTCCTGTGCCTATCGCACGCAGAATTGCTGGGCATTGCTGGATAAACGCGATTTCCAGAGCGCGCTGATGCTGATGATTGAATTCGCATACACCTATATGGCCGGACGCGTCGTAAATGTGGACCTGAGCGAGACGGTGAATACCTTTTTCCTCTGTGTCAATTTTGACTGCGCGCTGCCGCGTCCGCTTATTGAGGCAATGTGCAGGAATGACTTTGAGGATCCCGCTTTCGGGAAGAAATACGGCGATTTGTTCTTCCCTCTGGCGGCCATCAAGCTGCTCTGCCAGCTATATTCGCTGGATTTTGCCGTCTGCGCCGTCGGCGGGACTATGATTCAATTGCGTCTTGAGGGCGACACGATCGATGTGTCGGAGGAAAACCTCATCGGGGACCCCGCGTATGAAAAGATGCTGTATGCCATTTCGGCCGAGCAGGAACGGCTGCTGCGCGCTTTCTTTGCCGATATCCGGGAGACCGCGTCCTGAAAAAGCACAGAACGGAAACGCCGCTTCTGGCCGCGTTGGGCTTATAATTTAGGGAAAGTATTGCCTCGATTCGCGTAAAGGCATCTGCAGAAAATCTGCTCTGCATTGGTTGTCTGCAGCGCTTTCAAGCGCAGGGCAATTGCGTGTTTCGGAACGGGCTTCGGCGGATTGCGGCGGCTCAATTTTGAGGTTGGAGAGCCATGCCTTGCCTGAATCGGAATCGGGCGAAACACCCGGCCGCTTTTTCTATGAAGATGAGTTTATATGTGCATTGTGTTCCGTGAACCGGCTGAAATTCCGAAGAGCAATGATTCGGCCAAGAGAGAAGGGCTTTCTGTGCCCGGAATCGGAGGATGTACAGGACTGTTTGGTGAAACGGAAGCGGGCGGTCTATAAAGCATTTGCGGAACGTCTGTCTGCCTGAACGCAGCGGCAGGCAAACGGCTTGGGTTTCGGTGCGGGAATCGCCGCTTTCCGGTGAGGCGAGCGTGACTGAAACCGGCAGATGGACAATGCTTGATATGCCCGATGCGCTAAAGCCGCATCGGGCATATCACAGTTTGGTGAATTTTCCGGAACGATGCGGGGCTGTCGGAATACGGCGGCCCCGCATGCTTTATTCGGGGATATCGGGATAGAATTCGCGCAGGGCGGCGAACAGTTTGGCGCGGTTCTGCGGCTCCATCGGCGTCAGCGGCAGCCGCAGGTGGTCGCGGCAGAAGCCGAGCGCAGCCAGCGCCGCTTTGACCGGGATCGGATTGACCTCGCAGAAAAGTGCTTCGGCCAAATCGAGTAGTGCAAGCTGTGCCTTTGCGGCGCCGTCTGCGTCGCCGGCGAAAAAGCAGTCTGTGATCCGCCTGACGGCCTTCGGGACCACGTTGGCCGCCACCGAGATCACGCCCGCGCCGCCGATGGACAGCAGCGGCAGAGTCAGGTCGTCATTGCCCGCGTAGATGTCCAGCGCGTCGCCGCACAACCGCTTGGTCCGTGCGGCCTGCACGACCGAGCTGGACGCCTCCTTCACGGCGCGGATGTTGGGAATCTTCGCCAACGCCTGATACGTGCGCGGCTCTATGTTTACACAGGTGCGCGTGGGCACGTTGTAGACAATGACCGGCTTGTCTGTGCTGTCCGCGACGGCCTCATAGTGGCGGATCAGTCCGTTCTGTGTGCATTTGTTGTAATAGGGCGTCACGACCAGAAGCGCGTCGGCGCCCGCGTCGGTTGCGTAGCGGGTAAGCGAAGCACAGCGGTCGGTCGCATTGCAGCCCGTCCCTGCAATCACCGGCACGCGTGCGCGCACCTGCCGGACAGTGAAGGCGATTGCTTCCCGCCGCTCGTCCTCGGATAAGGTCGAGGCTTCGCCCGTCGTGCCGCAGACGACGATGGCGTCGATGCCGCTGTCGATGAGGAAATTCAGCAGCCTTGCAAACGAGACGTAGTCTACCCCTTTTTCGTCGGTCGGCGTCACGACGGCGGCAGCCACGCCCCTGAAAATCGGTGTGTTCATTCGTTTATTCCAAACCTTTCGGGTAAAAACTCTTGAAAAAAGCGGCGCGCCGTTATATAATAAACTTTCAAAGCGGCGCGGAACGCAGGAAAAACGCGGCGGCTGAGAACCGGCAGGATGTCAGCTCTGCCGGGCCGAAACCGATTGGCTTCAGACGCGGTGTGCCGGAGGCTGTCGGGCCGTCAACCGCTAATATTAGTGTATGTCGGGGGCGATTCATATGTCAAGCGTCGATCTGCTGCGGCGCTCCTCTTACTCCTACGAGCTGCCTGAGCGGCTCATTGCACAGACGCCGTCCGAGCGACGGGATATGTGCCGGCTGATGACGGTCGACCGCACGACCGGACAGGTCGGGCACGCGCTGTTCCGCGACATTGCCGACCTGCTGCATCCGGGCGACTGCCTCGTCCTCAACGACACCAAGGTCATTCCCGCGCGCATCTTCGGTACGAGCGCCGGACATACCGGTGCGGTGGAGACGGTTCTGCTCCGGCGCGCGGAGGGGGAGGGCGAACTTTGGGAATGCCTTACCCGTCCCGGGAAAAAGACCCGTCCGGGCGCCGTCGTTGCCTATCCCGGGGGCGTGACGGGACACGTGACCGGTGTGCTCGAGGGCGGCGTGCGGCTCATCCGCTTCAATTACAAGGGGAATTTTATGGAAAAGCTGGACGAAATCGGCATTATGCCGCTGCCCCCGTATATTACAACCCGTCTCGAGGACAACAGCAGCTATCAGACCGTCTATGCAAGATATGCCGGCAGCGCCGCAGCGCCGACGGCAGGGTTGCACTTTACCGACGAACTGCTCGCTCGTATTGCGGACAAGGGTGTGGACATCGCCCGCGTGCTGCTGCACGTCGGCATCGGCACCTTCCGGCCGGTGAAGGAGGACGACCTGACCGCGCATAAAATGCACAGCGAGTACATCCGCGTCACAGAGGAGGCTGCCGAAACCGTCAACCGCGCCAGGGCGCGCGGCGGCCGCGTCGTCGCTGTGGGCACCACCTCCTGCCGCACCATCGAGAGCGCCGCTGATGAAAACGGGGTTCTGCATCCCTTTTCGGGCGAAACCGATATTTTCATCTATCCCTCTTACCGCTTCAAGGTGATGGACGCGCTCATCACCAATTTCCACTTGCCCGAAAGCACGCTGCTGATGCTCGTTTCGGCCTTTGGCGGCTATGAGCATATGATGCAGGCTTACCGCATCGCCGTTGCGGAGGGGTACCGTTTCTTCTCCTTCGGCGACGCGATGTTTATCTCGTGATGGCCGCCCGCATCCCGCTGCTGGTCGTCATCGGCCCCACTGCGTCCGGAAAGAGCGCGCTTGCGCTGCGGCTGGCCGAGGAACTGAACGGAGAAATCCTCTCGGGCGACTCGATGCAGGTCTACCGCGGGATGGACATCGGCACCGCCAAGCCCACGGCCGGTGAGCGCGTGCGTGTACCGCATCATCTCATCGACATTTTGGACATTGACGCTGCCTTCTCGGCGGCCGATTTTGTCGGGCTGGCCACGGCCGCCGCACGGGACGTCTGCCGGCGCGGACGGCTGCCCATCCTTGCCGGCGGCACCGGTCTGTATATCGAGCTGCTGCTTTCCGGCGGCCCCGCGCCGACCGCGCCCGCCGATGAGAAGGTTCGTGAAGCGCTCTATGCGTTCGCGCGCCGCGAGGGGAACGATACCCTTTGGGCGCGACTGGCGGCATTGGACCCGGAAACGGCCGCCGCCGCGCACCCGAACAACGTCAAGCGCGTCGTGCGTGCGCTGGAGATTTATGAACTGACCGGCCGCACGAAGAGCGAGCAGGATAAGGCCGGCCGGTTCTTCGAACCGCTTTTCGACCCATTCGTCGTCCGTCTCGGCGGCGAGCGTGAAACGATTTACGCCCGCATCGACCGCCGCTTCGACCGGATGCTTTCCGACGGGCTGCTCGACGAGGCGCGCGCACTTTACGCCCGCGGGCTGGCCGGTACGCCGACGGCTTCGCAGGCCATCGGATATAAGGAACTGCTCCCTTTCCTCTGCGGCGCGGAAACGCTGGAGACCTGTGTCGAGACGGCCAAGCGCGCTTCCCGCCGCTATGCGAAGCGGCAGGAGACCTATTTCAACCGCATCCCCGCCGACCTGCGTCTGGAAATCGGGGACGGGAGTTGTGAAACGTCTGTAAATATTGTCAAAAACCGCTTAACAGCGCGCCGGTCGCATGTTATAATAGAAGACAAAGGAGAGCCGGGATGAAACAACAAGCCGCTTTGCCGCCCGGAAGCCCCCGGGACAAGGGGAGGCCGCGTGCGGTCTGGAATGTTTTCAAGCAGTTTGGCTCCGCTGTTGTGGGGCTGCTGATTATTGCATATATCGGGTTGCAGCTTGCGCTCAATGTCGGTGATTTTGTCGAGGTTGAAAACGCGATGCAGGCCTATGCCGAGGCGCAGACCGACGTCACGGCTTATATCTTTCGTGATGAGGAGCCGGTTTATGCTTCCGCCGGCGGCGCGTGCGCCTATCTCGCCGCTGACGGCGAAAAGGTTGCGCGCGGGCAGGACGTGGCCGCCGTCTACAGCCAGGCGGGTGACGCATCTACGCAGGAGCGTATACGTGAGCTGAACGAAAAAATAGAGCTTCTCGAGCAGTCGCAGGGCTTTACCTCCGCCGGCTCGACCGAGCTGACGAGGCTGGATGCTTCGATTTCCGACGGAATCCTCGACGTTATCCGTTCATTGGAGGCGGGTGATCCGGCTGCCGCCCTGCGCGGCGACACAGAGCTGCTGGTGCTGATGAACCGCCGCCGCAGCCTGTATCTGCCGGCCGGCAGCTTCGAGGCACAGATCGAACGCTATGAGGAGGAGATCCGCTCGCTCGAGGCTTCGCTGGGCGGCCGCGGTTCGTTTGTACAGGCGCCTTTCGGCGGATATTTCTATGATTCCGCCGACGGGTATGAGGGCATCTTCACGCCCGATGCGTTGGAGGACCTGACCATCGACGGCTTTCTGGCCTTGACCGAGAGCGAGCCTGCACCGCACGACGGCGCCGTCGGCCGCATTTCGCCCGAATCGCGCTGGTATATCGCCTTTACAATGGACAAACGGCAGGCCGCCGCGCTGACAGAGGGCAAAAGTTCGAACGCATCCTACACCGTTTCGTTCCCATATGCCAACGATCTGCGCATCGAATTTACGCATTATAAGACCGTCACGCGCACGGACAGCGACGTCGCCGTGCTCGTGCTTACGACCAATGAGCTGCCGGCCGGTTTTGCGTTTGCGCGCAGTCAGCCTGCCAAGCTGCTGACCGAGACTTATACAGGCATCCGCATCCCGGTCGCTGCGCTGCGTGTGGTCGACGGGAAGACCGGCGTCTATACGCTTGACGGTAATGTCGTTCATTTTAAGGAGACGAAGGTGCTCTATGAGGACGAAGGCATGTATATCTGCGAGATGCCGATGCTCGACGGGCGGCCTACCGTTTTGAAGGGGCAGCTTTCGCTGTACGACGCGGTTGTCGTGTCCGGACGCAACCTGTATGAAGGGAAGATTTTGAATTGACGAATGAGGACATTGAACTTCGCAAGCGCATTGAAGCCGTCCGCGCCGCCGTCGGCCCGGATGTGACGCTTGTCGCCGCGACCAAAACCGTGCCGCCCGAGCGCATCAACGCCGCTATCCGCTGCGGGGTGACGGTCATCGGTGAGAACCGTGTTCAGGAGCTTTTGGATAAATATGACGCCATTGACCGTGCGCATGTACAGGTGCATTTTATCGGGCAGCTGCAAAAAAACAAGGTCAAGTATATCGCGGATAAGGTGGATATGATCCAGTCGCTTGACAGCCTGCCGCTGGCTGCGGAAATCGAGAAGCGCTGTGCCGCGCTCGGGAAGACAATGGACTGCTTGGTCGAAGTCAACCTTGAGGGCGAGGCCGCGAAGGGCGGCGTGCCGTTTGATGAGACCGAAGCGTTTGTGGACAGTCTCGCCGTTTTTCCGCACATCCGCGTCCGCGGATTGATGACTGTACCGCCGAAATGTGAGGAAGATGCAAAAAAGTTGGGCTATTTCCGAAAAATCTATCAAAAATTTATTGACATCCGCACCAAAAAAGTGGATAATAGCTTTATAGACATTTTATCGGCCGGCATGTCCGGTGATTATGCGCAGGCGGTCGCCTGCGGGTCCAATATGGTGCGCGTCGGACGTGCGATTTTCGGCGAAAGAAATTGATTATAAATTTTGGAGGTTTTGAGCAATGGGAGTTATGAATCGCTTTAAGGACATGTTCAAGGGCGAGGATGAATATGATGTGGACGGCTACAACGACGGATACGACAGCTATGACGACGTCGCCGACGAGGGCGGTGTGAACGAGAGCATCCAGACCGCGCAGCAGACCGCGCAGCGGGATATGCGCTCGGGCTCCGGCGTGCTCTCCGCCTCTGCGCTGGAGATGAAGGTTATCAAGCCCGACCGCTTCGAGGCCGTCACCCAGATTGCCGAGCACCTGCTCGCGCACAAAACGGTCGTGCTGAATCTGGAAGAGACGAACAAGGAGACCATCCGCCGCATCATCGACTTTATGAGCGGTGTCGCCTTTGCCATCGAGGGCAACATCAAGCGCGTAGCCAGCTCGACTTATGTCATCACTCCCAAAAATGTGGAAGTCTCGGGCGAGCAGCAGGCGCGCGAGGACGGTGCGCCCGCACAGAAGGAGCTTTTTTAAGCCTTTTGCAGATGAGTGGTGATCGAATTTGAATACTGTGTTGCTGATTTTGGCGGCGACGGTGACAATCTATTTGACGGCGCTGACGTTTATGATGGTTCTGCGGGTGCTTTATCCGTTTTTCTCCGCGGCGGAGGACAGCAAGGCATACAGCTTTTTGTATGCGACGACTGAGCCGTTCCTCATGCCGGTGCGGGGCGTTTTGTCGCGCATAGAATTTTTTGCGTCGTCTCCCGTGGATTTTACCTATATCATTACCGTGATGCTTGTGATGGTGGTGCAGCTTCTGCTGCCCTCGGTCTATTGACGCCGTGCCGACGGCCTGATTCTATGAAGGAGATACAACTATGCTCGCACCGCATGAACTGAAAAGCAAGGCGTTTTCCAAAACGCTTAAAGGATACAGCCCCGCCGAGGTGGACGACTACATCGAGTTCCTCATTGATAAATATACTGAGCTTTATCGTGAAAACAACGAGCTGGAGCGCAAGCTGAAAATCGTCGTGACCAATTTTGACGAGATCCGCGACGAGGAGGAAGCCATCCGCAGCACGCTGCTGAAGGCGCAGAAGCTGGGCGAGAAGATCATCCGCGACGCCAACGAGCGCGCCGACGTCATCACCGGCTCGATTAAGGACCGCTGCGACGCAATCATCGCCTCCTTCCGCGAGCAGCTCAAGGAAGAAAAGAACGAGATGTGGGAGATCCGTACCCGCATCATCGATTTCAAGAAAAATCTGTACGACCTCTACCGTCAGCACATCGAAGAATTGCAGAGCCTTTCGGTCAACGAGATCGAGGACATCGTGCTGCCCGACGAGAACGAGATCGTCGGCCGCATCTTCACCGATGTGCGCGAGACGATTCAGAATGAAATTGCGGCGGAGGCGGCCAAGCGCAGCGAAGAGCTCCCGGAGGAACAGCCCGCCGTACAGGCCGCGCCGCAGCCGTCGCCTTCCGAGGAGCAGCCTGAGAGCGAGCCGGCTGTGCCGGAAGGCGAGCCGGAAGAGGACTTTATCGAGCAGCTCGAAAAGAACCGCGAAAAGCCGGATGAAACGGCGGAGCCGGACGGGACGCCGGCGGAGTAAGTCCATATCCTGCGCGCTGCGCGTCTTTCCCCCGGCGCCGCACGCGACTTTGTGCCGTGTTTTTCCACGGCACTTTCCATGATTTCACGACAGACAAGGATGAGACAGAATGCGAGATTATAAGGATACGCTCAATCTGCCCGCGACCGATTTTTCCATGCGCGCCAATCTGACCGTCAGGGAGCCGGAGACGCTGAAAAAATGGGCGGAGAACGACCTCTATGGCGGCATGCTGCGCGCCAACGAGGGCAACGAGAGCTTCGTGCTGCACGACGGTCCGCCGTTTTCCAACGGCAACATCCATATGGGCACGGCGATGAATAAGATCCTCAAGGATTTCATCAACAAGTCCAAGAGCATGCAGGGCTTCCGCACGCCCTATGTCCCCGGCTGGGACAACCATGGCATGCCCATCGAGAGCGCCATCATCAAGAAAAACAAGCTTGACCGCAGCCGGATGACGGTCCCCGCCTTCCGCAGCGCCTGCCGGGATTTCGCCGCGAACTTTGTGGACATCCAGCGTGAGTCCTTCAAGCGTCTGGGCGTTGTCGGTGACTGGGACAACCCTTATCTCACAATGACCCCCGATTTCGAGGCGACCGAGGTCCGTGCGTTCGGGGAGATGTACCGCAAGGGCTACATCTATAAGGGCCTGAAGCCCGTCTACTGGTGCCCCAAGGATGAGACCGCGCTCGCCGAGGCTGAGATCGAATATCAGGATGACGCCTGCACCTCCATCTATGTCAAGTTCCGCGTCCGCGACGATAAGGGCCTGCTCGCGCCGCTCTGCGATCTGTCGCGCGCCTATTTCGTCATCTGGACGACCACGCCCTGGACCCTGCCAGGAAATATGGCCATCGCGCTCCATCCGCGCGAGGATTACGTTCTTGTCCGCGCCGCGGACGGCGACTGTTATATCACCGCCTCTGCGCTCTGCGCCAAAACGATGCAGGCGGGCGGTTTGGATTCGTATGAAGAGCTTGCCCATTTTTCCGGCGGCGAGTTGGAGTATATGACCGCCGCGCATCCCTTCCTCGAGCGCGACAGCTTAGTTGTCTGCGCCGACTACGTGACGATGGACAGCGGTACCGGCTGCGTCCATACCGCGCCCGGCTTCGGCGTCGACGACTACCGCACGGGTATGAAATACGGCATGGAAATTCTCGTGCCGGTCGACGATAAAGGACGCCAGACGGCCGACGCCGGCAAGTTTGCCGGGATGGATTATGAGGCGTCCAACGCCGCCATCCTCGACGACCTGCGTGCGAGCGGCGCGCTGCTGGCCTCCGAGGAGCTGACCCACAGCTATCCGCACTGCTGGCGCTGCAAGAACCCGATCATCTTCCGCGCGACGCCGCAGTGGTTCTGTGCCGTCGACCGCTTCCGCGACGATGCGCTCAAGGCCTGCGGCGGCATCCAATGGATCCCTGCCTGGGGCGGAGACCGCATGGTTTCGATGATCAAGGAGCGCTCCGACTGGTGCATCTCCCGCCAGCGCTACTGGGGGCTGCCGATCCCCGTGTTTTACTGCGCCGACTGCGGCGAAATCATTTGCGATGAACAGACGATTGAGCGCGTGGCGTCGCTCTTTGCTGCGCACGGCTCGAACGTGTGGTTTGAAAAAGAAGCGTCCGAGCTGCTTCCCAATGGCTATACCTGCCCCAAGTGCGGTGGAACGCACTTCGCCAAGGAGACCGATACCCTCGACGGCTGGTTCGATTCCGGAAGCACCAACCTCGCGGTTCTGGAGGGCCGTAAAGAGTTGAAGTGGCCGGCCGACCTTTATCTCGAAGGCGCCGACCAGTACCGCGGCTGGTTCCAGTCCTCTCTGCTGGAGGCGGTGGCCGTCCGCGGCGGCTCGCCTTACAAAGCGGTGCTTACGCACGGCTGGACGGTCGACGGCGAGGGCAAGGCAATGCATAAGTCGCTCGGCAACACCGTCGCGCCCGAGGATATGATCAAGAAATACGGCGCCGAGATGGTGCGGCTTTGGGTCGCTTCCAGCGATTACCGCGTCGATGTGCGCGTGTCCGAGCCGATTTTCAAGCAGCTTTCGGAAAGCTACCGTAAAATCCGCAATACCCTCCGTATTCTCCTGGCAAACCTTGGTACGCCTGAGACCGACTTTGATCCCAACCGTGATATGGTCGCGCCCGAAAGCCTGACCGATATCGATAAATGGGCGCTTTCCCGCCTGAACGGCCTCGTCCGTGATGCGGTGAACGCCTATAACGAGTACACCTTCCATAACGTTTACCACGACATTCTCAGCTTCTGTGCCATCGATCTGTCCAAGCTGTATGTCGATATCACCAAGGACCGCCTCTACTGCGAGCGGAAGGACGACCCCCGCCGCCGCGGAACGCAGACCGTGATGTACCTCACCGTCAGCGCGCTGACCCGTCTGCTCGCACCGATCCTCTCTTTCACCGCCGAGGAGGTCTGGGCGAGCATGAGCCATCTCGAGGGTGAAAATCTTGAAAGCGTGTTCTATAACCGCCTGCCTGCCTATCAGCCCGCGTATGCTTTTCCGGAAGTGGAGAAGAAGTACGACGCGCTCTTCACCTACCGCGACGACGTGATGAAGGCGCTCGAGCTTTCCCGCGCGGCAGGCACCATCGGCAAGAGCCTTGAAGCCTGCGTAACGGTCTGCGGCGATGAAAAGAACGAGGCGTTTGCTCTTTTCCGCGAATTCGAGCCGATCCTGCCGGAGATTTTCATCGTAAGCTCGGTCGAGCTGTGCAGCGGCCCGGCGCCCGCCGGAGCGTTTACGGAGACGGCTTCCGGCATCGCCGTGGCGGTTTCGCCCGCGTCCGGCGAGAAGTGCGTGCGCTGCTGGGTCTCGAGTGAAGCCTGCACCCACGATGAGGACGGGCAGGCCCTTTGTGAACGATGCAGAAACGTTATCTCGCACCTGTCCTGATCATCGCCGGCATCCTCGCCGTCGATCAGATTACGAAAGCGGTCGTGCGCGCGACGATGGAGGTGGGGGAGACACGCCCGTTTCTTCCGCATCTGATGCAGTTCACCTATTGGCAGAACCGCGGCGCCTCGTTCGGCATCCTCGCCGAGCACCGCTGGGTGTATATGTTGCTGTCCGCCGCGGCGCTGGTCATAATGACTGTGCTGCTGTGCAAATATGTGTCCCGCCATCCGCTGCTGACGACGGCGCTGTCTTTCCTTATCGGCGGCGGCGCGGGGAATATGATTGACCGCCTTTTCGTCACCGACGAGATGGGGTATAAGGTCGTGACCGACTTCTTTGAATTCACGTTCGTTGACTTCGCCATATTCAACGTCGCGGATATCTTCATCACCTTCGGCGCGGTGCTGCTGGGCGTGTATATCGTGTTTTTCGAGGGAAAAGTCGAGAAGCGCCTGCGTGCGCGGGAAGAGGAAAGCCATGACGGCGACGGTACCTGATTCGGAGGCCGGCATCCGGCTGGATGTGTACGCCGCCGCGCTGCTCGGCGTTTCGCGCGCGGGCGCGCAGAAGTATATCGAGAACGGTGCGGTCCGCGTCAACGGCCTTCCCGCGCCGAAGAACCGGCGGCTGGAGTCCGGCGACGTGATCGAAGCTGTGCTTCCCGACCCGGAGCCTATCGAAGCGCAGCCGCAGGACATCCCGCTGGACGTCCTATATGAGGACGGCGAGCTGCTCGTCGTCAATAAGCCGCAGGGGATGGTCGTCCATCCCGCGCCCGGCAATCCTGACGGCACGCTTGTGAACGCGCTGCTTGCGCACTGCGGGGACAGCCTGTCCTCCATCAACGGAAAGCTCCGCCCGGGCATCGTGCACCGCATCGATAAGGACACCAGCGGTCTGCTCATCGTCGCCAAAACCGACCGCGCGCACCGCGGGCTGGCCGAGCAGATTGCTTCGCACAGCTTCGGCAGACGGTATGACGCCGTTCTCGTCGGCACTCCGCGTGAGGAACGCGGGACGGTCGACGCGCCGGTCGGCCGCCATCCGACCGACCGCAAGCGGATGGCCGTCAACGTAAAAAACGGCAAGCGCGCCGTTACCGATTATGCGGTGACTGAGCATTTTTGCGGGTATTCGCTGGTCGAATGCCGGCTCCATACCGGCCGCACACACCAGATCCGCGTGCATATGGCTTCGATCGGCCACCCCGTGCTCGGCGACCCCGTTTATTGCCCCGATGCGCGCCGCGCCGAGCGGTTCGGCCTGCACGGGCAGTGCCTGCACGCAAAATATATCGAATTCACCCACCCTGCCACCGGTGAACGGCTGCATTTTACGGCAGAGCCGCCGGCGTATTTCCGGCGCGTGATCGACGCGCTGCGCAGCCTGTGAGAAAGCACAGCACACACAAAGAGCCAAGAAAGGGATGTTTGCGTAAAGATGACAAACGAAAAAAAGCGGATGCTGGCGGAGGCGGCGGCAAAAATACGGCTGCTCGTGGCGGAATCGGTCTACGGAGCGGCCTCGGGACATCCGGGCGGTTCGCTGTCCATTGCGGAGATTGTCGCCTATCTCTATTTTGACAAGATGAACATCGACCCCGTCAATCCGCGCGACCCGTCGCGCGACCGCTTCGTGCTCTCGAAGGGACATGCATGTCCGGCGCTGTATGCGGCGCTGGCGATGCGCGGCTACTTTCCCGAATCGGCGCTTGCAATGCTGCGCAAGCGCGGCGGCTTCCTCCAGGGGCACCCGGATATGAATTCCACGCCCGGCGTCGATATGTCCACCGGCTCGCTCGGGCAGGGCTTTTCCGCTGCCAACGGGATGGCGCTCGTCGCCAGACGCCGGAACCTCGGCTACCGTGTGTATTCGATCCTCGGCGACGGCGAGCTGCAGGAGGGACAGGTCTGGGAAGCAGCGATGTTCGCTGCCCATTATGGGCTGTCCAACCATACCGCGTTTGTCGATTACAACCATCTCCAGATCGACGGCGACGTCCGTGAGGTGATGAATCCGCTGCCCATCGACGAGAAGTTCGCCGCCTTCGGCTGGCATGTCCAGACCATCGACGGACACGACTTCGAGCAGATCGAACAAGCCGTCCTCCGTGCCGAGCGTGATGAACGGCCGAGCGTCATCATCTGCAACACCGTTAAGGGCAAGGGTGTGTCGTATATGGAAAACGCTGCCGAATGGCATGGTAAGGCGCCGGATGAAAAGTTATATGAGACGGCGCGTAAAGAGCTGTATGACGCCTATATGCGCGCGAAGGAGGCGAGAGAGGCATGAAAAATGAAAAGGTGGCCACCCGCGTCGCGTATGGAAAGGCGCTTGCGGCGCTGGGCGATCAATACGATTTCTTCGTGATGGATGCCGATCTTTCCGGCTCGACGCAGACGGCGGTGTTTGGTAAAAAATTCCCCGATCGGTTTGCCAACTGCGGCATCGCCGAAGCCAATATGGTCTCGACGGCCGCAGGTATCGCCGCTGCGGGACTGCCTGTGTTCGTTTCCTCATTCGCAATGTTCGCCTGCGGCCGCGCGTATGAGCAGATTCGCAACTCGGTCGCTTATCCGCAGCTGAACGTGAAAATCGCTGCCAGTCACGCCGGCGTTACCGTCGGGGAGGACGGCGCGACGCACCAGTTCTGCGAGGATTTGGCGTTGATGCGCTCGCTGCCGAACATGACGATTGTGAACCCCGCCGACGCGACCGAGACCTACGCTGCGGTCGAGGCGATTCTGAAATACGACGGACCGGTCTATTTCCGGCTTGGCCGTTATGCGGTGCCGGTCGTTTTCGATCCCGCCGACTACCGCTTTGAGCTGGGGAAGGGCCGTGTGCTGCGCGACGGCAAGGACGCCGTGATCTTTGCCACCGGCATTATGGTCGCCGCCGCCATCGAAGCCGGTGAGCTGCTGGCTGCCGAGGGCATCGATGCCGCCGTGGTCAATATCCATACGATTAAGCCGCTGGACGAGCCGCTTGTGCTCGAATACGCTGCAAAAACCGGCCGTGTGGTCACGGTTGAGGAGCATACGGTCATCGGCGGGCTGGGCGGCGCGATTGCCGAACTGCTGAGCGAAAAACAGCCTACGCGGATGAAGCGCGTCGGCGTGAACGACTGCTTCGGCAAGAGCGCCAAGGCCAGCGACGCGCTGGAGATGCACGGGCTGAACGCCGCCTCCGTGGCGGACGCCGTCCGCGTGCTGATGCGTGACTGAACAATCGAGGAAAGCCGGGTGCCGCCTGCGGGACGGCGCCCGGCTCTTTTGAAATGAAAGGATGAATGCTTGCTATGCCGACCGTTTCCGAGCTTTGCGCCTGTCTCGATGCGCTCTTTCCGCCGTCTCTGTCCGAACCGTGGGACCACGACGGGCTGGCCGTCGATCCCTGTCCTGCGCAGGAAATCACGGCCGTTGTCGTTGCGCTCGACGTAACCGGCCCGGCTGTTGCGTTCGCTGCGCAAACCGGCGCGCAGTGCATCGTCACCCACCACCCGCTGCTGTTCGAGCCGCCGGAATCGCTGCGTGCGGATGACAGCGTCGGCAGCCGCGTCCTCGCGTTGGTGCGCGCGGGAATTGCCGCCGTTTCCTGCCATACGCGGCTGGACAGTGTTTCCGGCGGCGTCAATGACAGCCTCGCTTCTGTCCTCGGCCTGCGCGATGCCGTCCCTTTCCTGCCCTTCGGCCGGATCGGAACGTTGTACGCGACAATGACGGCGAAAGCCTTCCGCGCGCATATGGAAGACGTGCTCGGCGCGCCTGCCGTTGTCTACGGCAGCCGTCCCGTCGAGCGCGTGGCCGTCATCAGCGGCAGCGGCAAGGATTACGTCCGCGATGCGGTCCTCGCCGGCGCCGATACGCTGCTGACCGGTGAGGCCAATCACAGCGCGATCCTTGACGCGGGCGAGTACGGCATCAATCTTGCCGTTTCCACCCACTATGCGACCGAGGCGGTTGTGCTTCCGGCGCTGGCCGAAGGGTTGCGCGGCGGCTTCCCCGCGCTGCGGGTCGAGATCTTTCGCGAAGACGACCGCTTCTGCGGCGTTTGACCGTGAATGAAGCCGTTCACGCAGGAGAATGAACGGCTGTGGCTTGTACGAGTTGCCCAATCTACATGCATTCCGAAAGGAGGAGGCTTTCGCTGTGCGAAAGCGCAGACTGTCGAAAGGATTTGAGGAGCGGACGACAGAACGCCGTCCGAAAAATTTTTGAGGGGATAAACAATGCGCACCGAGCAATGCAGAACGCCTTGAAAGCCAAGGGTTTCCGGCGTTTTATGCGTTGTTCGGGTGCTTGGATTTTGCGTGGTGATCCGCAAATTCCTTTTCCCTGCGCATGGATTCATGACTGTATTGCATCAAAAACGGTTGAAAAGGGCCGTTTTTATCCTCCGCCTTTGGCGGGCGAACAAACCGCAAAGCGGCCTGTTCGGCAGACATGAAATAAGGTGTGGGGCGAAGCCCCATTCAGCCTTGATCGACAAGCTGGGCTTTTCTGTACGAAAGCTATGGATACACTATGCCATTTGATGGATTTTTCGCGCGCGCCGTCGCTGCCGAGCTGCAAGCGCTCGAGGGTGCGAAGGTCGAACGCGTCAACCATACCGCAAAAGAATATGTGGAGCTTTGCCTCTATGTCCCCGGGACCGGCCGTCGGACGCTGGTTATCTCGGTCTGCCCGTCAGATGCGCGTGTCGCGCTGACCGACGAGGAGGAGAGCCGCGCGGCCGTGCCGACAATGTTCTGCATGCTGCTGCGCAAGCATTTGCAGTCGGCGCGGATCCGCTCGGTCCGTGCGCTGCCCAACGAGCGCATTCTTGCGTTTGAGCTGGAAGGTTTCGATGAGCTCGGCCACAGCGAAATCAAACGGATTTATGCTGAGATTATGGGCAAGTACTCCAACTTTTTTCTCTGTGACGGAAGCGACCGCATCCTCGGTGCGCTGCACACGACCGATATCACCGCCAAGACCCGTCGTATCTTTGCCGGCGCGCCCTACGAGCGTCCGCCCGCGCAGGATAAGCGGGACGCACTTGCGTCCGACCGCGAAAGCTTCCTCTCCCTCGTGCGGGAGAACGCCGGAATATCCGCCGACCGCTTCCTGCTTACGCAGTTCCTTGCCTTTTCACCGCTGACGGCCCGTGAGGTTGCCTTCCGCGCGCTCGGCGCGTCCGATGCGCCGGTCGACGCGTCCAATGCCGAGCGGCTCTGGACGGCCTTCGATGCGCTCTGCCGTAAAATCGAAGCCGGTGCGTTTACACCGTCGCTGCTTACCGGCCCGGACGGCGCGATGGTCGAGTTTTCCTATACGCCGATCACGCAGTACGGCGCGGGCTATACGTGTACCCCCTGCGCGAGCTTTTCGGCGCTGCAAAACGCCTTTTTTGCCGCAAAATCGGCTGAAAACCATAAAAAGCAGTTCTCCGCCGATCTCAGCCGCGTGCTTGCGGGCGCGCGCGCCCGTACCGAGAAGAAGCTGGCCGCCCAGCGCGCCGAGCTTGCCGACTGTGCGCGGATGGACGAATACCGCCGGATGGGCGACCTGATCACCTCTAATCTGTATAAGCTCAAGCAGGGTGATACGCGCGTCCGGCTCTATGATTACGGGACTGAACGCGAAGTCGACGTTACCCTCGACGGACGGTTAAGCCCGTCGAAGAACGCCCAGCGGTATTATAAAAAGTACGCCAAAGCTAAGCACGCGCAGACCGTACTTACCGAACAGATTGCATTGGCCGAGCGCGAGCTGGACTACCTTTCCAGCGTGCAGGACGCCGTTTCCCGCGCCGGCAGTGAGCGCGATTTCGCCGAGCTTCGGCAGGAGCTGGCGCTGGCCGGTATCTGCGGCGACGCCCGCGCGTCCAAAAGCGGCAAAAAGGGCGGCCGTCCCGCGCCGAGCAAGCCGCTCACTTTTACGCTTACCAGCGGCCGCACCGTCAGGGTGGGGAAAAACAATCTGCAAAATGACGCGCTCACCTTCGGCGCGGATAAAACCGATATCTGGTTCCACGTCAAGGGCTTTCCCGGCTCGCACGCCGTCCTGTTCACCGGCGGCGCGGAGCCGACCGATCTCGACTATACCGAGAGCGCGATGCTTGCCGCCTACCATTCCAAGGCGTCGGGCGGCGTCAATGTGCAGGTCGACTATACCCCCGTCCGCTTCGTGAAAAAGCCCGCCGGCGCCAAGCCGGGTTACGTCATCTACGATAAGTATTTCACCGCTGTCGTCCGCGCGGAGCTTCCCGACGGTGTGCGTGAGGAGAAGAAATAGCGCTTTGCTGCCCGCTTTTGGAGGGGTGCAGTGTGCGAACGGCTGCGGCCCCTGCCCTGCCCGGTTGGGGGAAAATGCCGTATGGTCTTCAATCGCCGGTTTTGACTTGAAGCCGCAATTCTGTTCGGGGCCGTTCCCCTCTGCCCGGTCTTTGGACCGGTCGTTGCTTGACGTTTGGGCTGCATTACGACCCGCCCCCGCATTTCTATGCGGGGGAATTTTCTGTTCATATCTGCTTATGCGGCTTGTGCTGCGGTTGAACCGTTTTTTCGCTTCACGGGCATTTGTTTGCCCGCGTGTTCCCGCCTGAGATGACAGAGCTGCTCTTCTGAGCGAAGCCGTGCGGGATTTCCGAGCCGCTTGGCTGCAAGATACGGGCCTGCCGACATCGCCGGCTGCATCGGCGGTTTTCTATCCGCTTCTTTTGTGTATACGCGGCGGGGATGTTCTGCCGTCGCGGATGGCGCGGAGCGCTTCACACCCGTCGCCGGGGAGGGAGCGGCGGCCGCCGTCCGTGCTGACAGCACGCCGTTCTTTCAAATCATGCGGTTGCGGCTCCAGTCGAAACACACAAGAAATTTTGTCCGCAATCCGGCGCCTGAAACGATATATAAAGTGAGAGGGGAAAAGGAGGCGGTACGCAGTGTTTTACGCCGTTGAAAAAGCATGCGAAAGCGCTTTGGCTGCGCTTGCCGCAGGCGACCGGTCGGCTCTGGCGACGCTGTACGAACGAATGGGCCGTTCGGTGTTCTCGGTCGCTTACGCTGTCACCGGCAATTATCACGACGCGGAGGACGTCCTTCAGGAAACGATGCCGGACGCCTTTCGCTGTGCTTCTGCCTATCGGCAGGGGACCAGCGCCTGCGCGTGGCTGCTTTCCATCGCGCGGCACAAGGCTGTCGACTGCCTGCGCCGGGCGTCCGTCCGCCGCGCCGAGCCGCTGGACGACGTTCCCGCCGCCGAGTCGCGTTATGCCGCCGTCGAGGCGTTGGAGCTGCTGCGGTTTCTCGACGAGGGCGAACGCGAGGTCGTCATCCTGTGCGTGTACACGGCGCTGCCGTATAAAGAACTTGCAGCGCTGCTGGGAATCACTGTCCCTGCGGCGCAGAAGCGTTACCAGCGCGCGATGAAAAAACTGCGTGCACTGTGATGTGATAACGCGTGCGGCCCCACAGATACTGCTTCCCGATTATTTGTGTATCTTGCAGAAGGCAGAATTTTGACTGCCGGTTTGCCTTCATAGGACTGCCGCCCATTCGGGGAAAAGGAGAAACGATATGAAACGCAGAAAAATTTGCGAGACGTTGAAAACCGTCGAACGTCTCCCCCTGCCTGCGCAGGAAAAGCTGCTCGGCACCGCTGCGGACGGTTCTTCATCCGATCGCCCGCCCCGCCGCCTCCATACGCCGCTGCGGTCGTCATCGTGCTGGCGCTGCTGACGACAACGCTCCTGTTCGCGCTTCGCAGACAGACTATGCAGCCGGAGGAGTCGTCGGCAGGAGGGATGCTTGCCGTCTCGTCAGAGGATACTTCCGATGAAAGTACAGCCTCCGATTCTTCCGCGCCGGACGAAACTTCGCGCGATGATTTTCCTTTTGAAACGCTGTTTATGGATTTAAAGTATAACAATCGATCTGTTACGTTGGAGGGCCGGCAGATAGCGGAACCGGAGATCACGGAAGAAGAGCGATTGATGGCCGAAAACCTGTATTTTCATTACGAACCGCTCCCCGCCGCACCTGAAAATGCGAGTAAAATCGAGTATTCTGTTCGAATTTTGCCCGGCCAGGAAGCCGGAACAAGGATAAAACTGGACAAATATGAGGGCGGCAGGAATGCCTGGACGAATATATATCTGACATACTTGGTGAGTGAGGAAACCGATTCAATTTTCGTAACGGCATTTCACAGCGGAGCATTGGTCTTCGGAAGCGGCGGAATGCTGGCGGTTGGCGACGACGGGGAATTGCTGTGGGAAATCTATGACCGTACAATGACCGTTCAATATGTATGGTATTTGTCGAATACGTTCATCGCAAGCGTTGCTCGTGAACAAAAGACTGCAGTTTATGAATACGATTACAATGGAACGCCGCTTCAGGAAGACCGGCAGCATTCTTGGAATATCGGGGCTCCCGTTTTCGAAACAAAAGGCGGAGGCAGCTACAGAGGCAGTTATATGGCCATAAGTGACCCATGGACGATTGCTTTCTATAATGAATCTTTACATTACAAAGACAAATTGTTTTTTGAATGCGAATATGGACAAATGTATTTTTCGGATATTCGATATTATAATGATAAAATGTATATCAGCGCCTGTACGACCCCGGCAAATATGGGCGGTAATCTGCTTATGAGGTATATTTATCTGAACGAATATGTTTCTCGTTGTCATTTGCAATGGGAAAACAACATGGTGTATGCCGATGAATTGTCCGATTACGCCGCTCAGGACCAACGGGCGTTTTTGCTTGTTGTCGATCCGCGTACCTTGAAGCCGGAAGATTTTTATTTTGTCGACGGCGCTATGCCGGGTGAATTGTGGATCACCGACGCCGGCGATCTCTGTTGGAGCGTGAAACCAATCATCAGCGTATGCATTTCCGATGCCGGTTATGATTTCGTGACACGGTTGACCGAATATACGTTTGATGAGAATATGGTTTATCAGGGGCGCCATCACGGGTATACCGAGGTGTTTTGGCCGTATGTTTATCAGGAGATGAAGCAAGGCAGTCATACGGAGTATATATCAGGTAGTTCTGCCGTCATGGCGTTTGGTACGCAGATCTGGTCAGAGCTGAATATGGGCTACTATATTGTCCGCAACGCATATTCCGGCGTTTTGGATGCGTATGCCGAAGGAGCGTTTGAATTGAACGAGCTGCCCGAATTGGTTGTCAATGGTGAAATCAAAGTATGGACGCTGAAAAATTGTATGGTCGATTCGGTTTATATGGTCGATTTTACAGATCGCGCAAATCCGAAATGTATTGAAACTTCTTTTGAAGCATTGGCGGCGCTTTCGGCGGGGCGTTATTATGTATTGGCAACGGTGGTTGCCTATGGCAACGAGCCGCGGGAGCGTTTCGGATTTGAAGATTTACTCTGTTTTGTGGTGGAATAAAAATATGGCTGGACCGTACTGCCGTAGAAAAGCAGTACGGTCTTTGTCTCTGCACCACTGCTTTCCTTTTACCCGAAAAAATTATGGAGGGCGAGCCCGATAGGTGCCCTTTTTGAAAAAGGGCACCTATCGGAAACACCCGCCCGCAGAAAAGCAAAGCAGACGGAAATTTGTCCGTCTGCTTTGCCGATAATCGGTACATTCAATGGGTTTCGGTATAACGCAGCACCTTTTGCAGGATGAGCGCGGCGTCGCGCTTGGTCAGTACGTCGGCTCCGTCGCCTGAGAGCAGACCTGCCTGCTCAGCGCTGTCGATATCCAGCGCGTTGCGGATATAAAGAGCGGCGTCGGCCAGCGTGACGGTATTCAGCGGCTCAAAAAGCGTGCCGTCTGCAGGAACAATGCCTGCGTCGGCCGCTTCGGCCAAATACGCGCGGCGTCCGGCGGAGAGCTTGTCCAGGTCGGCAAATACTGCGTCGCTGCGGTTCAGGTCGACTTCGTGGTCGAGCGCGGTCATCAGCATTACGACAAAGTCTACCTTGCTCACTTCGGCTGTCGGCTCAAAGGTGTACCGGTCGCCGGTCAGCTTGTAGGTCATGATTTCCTTCTCGCTCATTTCCAGCGCGGCGGAAAGGTATTCATCGTTTTCCATATCCGAAAATACGATGCCGCTGTCATTCTTTTCCACGTTGACGGTAACGGTCGCCGTGGCCGAACGGTTGCCCACCGCGTCGGTCACGTGGTAGGTGAAGCTGTCCGTCCCGCGGAAGCCCTCCAGCGGGGTGTAGAGCAGCGTACCGTCCTCCTCAATGGACAGCCTGCCGCTTGTCGGATAGGTTTCTACCGCAGTCGTGCAGACGTCGCCGTCCGGTTCGGTGATCGGCAGACGGCCGGATACGGACACGCCTTCAACGGTAGCCAGCGTCAGATCCGAAACGATCGGTGCGAGATTCTGTTTTTCGGATAGCGTAATGATGCAGGTGACGTCGGTGTCCTCCCAGCCCGAGGCGCGGCTCTTGAAGGTAAAGCTTGCTTCACCGGCGGTGTTCGACGTGGGGACAAAACGCAGATAGGACAGTGACGCGGCGGCAATCGTCTGCCCCTCGATCACGTCTACGCCATTGAGCGATAAACGTCCGGCCTGCTCGTCCGGCAGGGAGGAGACGGTGATAAAGCTCACCTCGCTGCCGTAGAGGGATTCAAAATCGGATGCGGTAAATGTTACCTCGCTGCCGACGACGCCGGTTTTGGTCAGCGTCAGCTCGCTGCGGAGTATGTCGAGCGCGGGAGAGATGTCTCCGCCGCCCGCCGCCGCGCCCACACAGAGCAGCGAAGACAGCAGGACCGCGAACAGGAAAACGGAAAAAGCTTTCAACACGATTTCATCCTTTCGGTTCAAATTTTCCCTATTAGGTTGCGGCAGACGCAAATAGAATATGTACAGCCGATTGTAAAGAAGATGTGAACAAAAGAAAATGCGCGTTTTGGTATTGATTTCTAATAAGCGGTGTAGTATAATTTTATGGAAAAGATGCTTCGGACTGCTTGGAGCCGTCGGCTTCCGAAAGGGTTTTCTGTTGCGGGGATGCCGTTTCTGAGGATGCACCGAAAATTGCTTTTTTATCCTAAAACCGAAAGGTAGTGTTGCTTTTTGAATACACGGCAAATACAGGATGAGATCCTCCGCTTAAAACGCGAAAACGACGTCTGCATCCTCGCGCACAGCTATCAGGCGCACGAGATCCTGGAAGTCGCCGATTTCGTGGGCGATTCCTTCCAGCTCAGCGTGCAGGCGCAGAAGGCAAAAGCCGGCACGGTGCTGATGTGCGGAGTGCGTTTTATGGCCGAGACGGTCAAAATTCTCTCACCCGAGAAGCGCGTGCTGCTTTCGGTGGCGGATGCGGGCTGTCCGATGGCCGAGCAGATGGACAAGTCGCTGATTGAGCATTTGAAGGAGAAATATCCCACCTATACCGTCGTCGCCTATATCAATACCACGGCAGAGCTGAAAACCGTATGCGACGTCTGCGTAACCAGCTCCTCTGCCGTCAAGATCGTCGGAAAGCTCGAAAGCGACGATATCCTGTTCATCCCCGACTGCAACCTCGGCGCGTATGTCAAAGAGCAGCTCCCGCAGAAGAATATTATGCTTTTGCAGGGCGGCTGCCCGGTGCACGCCGCCGTCACGGGCGAGGAGGCGCGGGCTGCCAAGGCCGCGCATCCGGGCGCGCTGCTGCTCGTCCATCCCGAGTGCCGGCAGGAAGTGCTCGCGCATGCGGATTTCATCGGCTCGACGAGCGCGATTATGGACTTTGCAAAAAAAAGCGGTCAGACGGATTTCATCATCGGCACCGAGCTGTCCATCGCGGAGCATCTGCAGTTTGAATGTCCGGACAAGCGGTTTTTCCCTTTGTCGAAGAAGCTTTACTGCGCGAATATGCGTCTGACTACGCTGATGGACGTCTATCGCTGCGTCTCAGACGGCGGCTATGAAATTACGCTGCCAGCCGAAACGATCACAAAGGCGCGCCGCTGTATCGATGAGATGATCCGTCTTGGATAGACGGCTGCTCGTGGCGATGAGCGGCGGGGTGGACAGCACCGTTGCCGTCCGGCTGCTGCTGAATGACGGCTTTTCGGTCGCGGGCGCGACGATGCGGCTGCAAAGCGATGCGGACACGGAGATTGCCGCGGCGGAAAATGCTGCAGCCGAGCTGGGAATCCCCTTTTCGGTATTTGAACTGACGCAGGCGTTCCGCAGCAGGGTGATCGAGCCGTTTATGGAGGCTTATCTCTGCGGCGAAACACCCAATCCCTGCATATACTGTAATCGCCGCCTGAAATTCGGTCTGTTTCTCGAACGTGCGCTGGAAATGGGCTTCGGCGGCATCGCCACCGGCCACTACGTCCGCAAGGAGCGCGCGGCGGACGGCTCGTTCCTTCTGCGCCGCGCGGCGGACGAGACGAAGGACCAGAGCTACGTGCTCTATATGCTTACGCAGGCGCAGCTTGCGCGAATTTATTTTCCGCTCGGCGATAAGACCAAGCGGGAGGTGCGCGAACTGGCGCTTTCCCTCGGTTTGGCTGCCGGGCAATCCAGGGAAAGTCAGGATATCTGCTTTATTCCGGACGGCGATTACCGCGCCTATCTTGAGCGGGAACGTCCCGGCTGCCTGCGCCCGGGGAATTTCGTCAGCGTCTCGGGCGAGGTTCTCGGACGCCATAAAGGGACGGCGGCTTACACTGTCGGCCAGCGCCGGGGTTTAGGCGTCAGCGCCGCCGCACCGCTGTACGTCGTCGGCAGGGATGTATCCGCCAATACCGTGATTCTCGGCGGCGAAGCGGATTTGTATCGGAAGCGCCTGCGCGTTCGGGACGTCAGCTTCCTTTCGGGCCGGACGCCTTCCGCACCGATGCGGGTGACGGCCAAGCTGCGTTACAGCCAGAAGCCTGCGCCTGCGACTGTCTGGCCGGAGGACGGCGGCGCCGTCGTTGAGTTCGACAAGCCGGAGCGTGCCGTATCGCCCGGGCAGGCGGCGGTGTTTTATGAGGACGACTATCTGCTCGGAGGCGGTACAATCTGTGCTGCGGACGAAGGCAGCGGAAAACGGCGCGAAGGATAAGAAGCAGTGCGGCGGTATCGTATAATATATCTCCGTGTCAGGCTTTTTTAATACCGTTTTTTCGTGCAGATTTGAAATTTTTGAATTCCGCAGGGCGATGTCTGCGAATTTCCCATTTCATAAACGGGATGGCGCTCGATAAGAACAAAATACATAGGTACGTTTCTCAAACTTTAATTCCGACAGAAAGGATGCTTTCGCATTACGAAAGCTGTGGTTATTCATTATGGCTAAAATCGAATGGAACGCCGGCACGCTGCTGGCGCCGGTGCCGGTTGTGCTTGTTTCCTGCGGAAGTATGGAACAACCCAACGTGCTTACCGTCGCCTGGACGGGCATTCTCAGCTCTGATCCGCCCAAAACCTACGTCTCGGTGCGTCCGTCGCGCTTTTCATATGCGCTCATCAAGGCGTCGGGCGAGTTCGTCATCAATCTGCCGAGTTCGTATCTGATTCGCATCGTCGATTTCTGCGGCGTGAAAAGCGGTCGGGATATACAAAAATTTGAAGTCTGCAACCTCACTGTATCGCCGTCGGCAAAGGTAAGTGCGCCCTCGGTGGCCGAATGCCCTGTTTCGCTGGAATGCAGGGTGACGGACATCCTGCCGCTCGGCAGCCACGATATGTTCATCGCGGACATCGTAGGCGTTACGGTGGACGAACGGTTCATTGATGAAAACGGCAAGCTGCATCTCGAACAGGCGTCACTGGCCGCATATGCGCACGGCGAATATTTTGCACTGGGCAAGAAGATCGGCTCGTTCGGATATTCCGTGCGCAAAAAGCGTACGCGCAAGCCGCGGAAGTGATCCGCGTCACGCTCATCCATGTCGGCGACTTCCGTGAGTCTTACCTGCGCGAGGCACAGCGGGAATATGAGAAGCGGCTTTCTGCCTTCTGCAATTTCCGCTGCGTCTGTGTGAAGGAGGAGGACACGGGCGACGGTTCGCCTGCGGAAATCGAAAAAGCCCTCCGTAAGGAGGGCAGACATATCGAGGCGCTGATCCCGCGCCGGGCGTATGTGTATGCGTTGTGCGTCGAGGGGGAGTCGTGCAGCAGCGAGGCGTTCGCCGCCTCCGTTGAGCGGGCGGCGAATGATGCCGGCGAGCTTGTGTTTGTCATCGGCTCGTCTCATGGGCTGTGCGATGCGGTCAAGCGGGCGGCCGACAAACGGCTTTCGTTCTCCCCAATGACGCTGCCGCACCGCCTGATGCGCGTCGTGCTCACGGAGCAGATCTACCGCGCGATGACCATAATGCATCATCGCGCCTATCACAAATGAATGTCAATCCAGTCCCAAAACGATGCGCTTGAGCATCAGGTAATCGCTTGGCGAGAGCCGCCCGTCGCCCGTGATGTCGGCGGCGAGTATTTGTGCGTCCGCCAGCTCCGTATGGAGTACGATAGAGCGCTTGGTAAGCAGATAGTCGGCTGCGGTGAGACTGCCGTCTCCGTTGAGGTCGCCGGTCACAATGACCGTATATCGCTCGCTGCCCGCCGCGATAGCGTTGCCCGTGGCGATATAGCGGCCGCCTGACGGCTCGACCTTTGGATTGCCGGTAAAATTCTGTAAAAAGGCTGCGGGCGGGGTCTGCGGCGCTACGCCGGTGATGTAGCCGCTCTCCCGGTCGAGGATATAAGAACTCCCGGGCAGCAGATGGATCGCCGAGCCGCCGATGTAGACGCCGCCGTTTGTGACGCTGCATTCAACGCTGCGGTACCGCACGTCGGCGACGGCGCCGGTCGGCGCGGACAGGGTGAGCGTGCTGAGCACATCGCCGTCCGCTTCACCGATGATGCGGAAGCGGATGGACAGCAGCTTTCCGGTCTCATAAAAATCCGCATACGGGTCCGTAAACGTCACGCGGAGCTGTCCTTCGGTCTCTACGGCGCTGAACAAACCGGGGTCGAATCCTTCTGCCATCGTGCAGTCGAGATATTGCAGCGTGTCGGGATCGAAGCCGATATTGAGCGCTGCGCCGCTGATGCCGGGATTGGCGTCGCAGGTGAGAGCCACCTCGACCGTGCCGCCCACTGCGCCGTTGACATAGGAAAGTGAAAAAGCTGCGGTCTGCTCGGCCGCGCCTGCTGAAAGCGAGAGCAGGAGCAGCAAAGACAGCAGAAGGGCAAAAAGGATTTTTTTCACGTTTATGATCCTCGCTTTCGTGCAGCGAAAGCCTTCCTTTCTTATGGGATTCGGGAACATTGTGATGCAGGGGCACGCCGGACCGTTTGGGGGGATGAAAGCCGCATTCAGCGCAAGCATGTATCGGCATCATCGGGTTCGGCGCAGGAAAACACCCATTGTATGTATACAGTATAGCATTTCAGGAAAAGATTTGCAATAGAAAAAAGAGGAAAGAAGAATCAAACCATGAGCGAATGTACACACGACTGCGCAAGCTGTAAGGAAAAATGCGCATCACCCGAAATCCAGGTGGAAAAGCCGAACAAGCTCTCGTCGGTAAAGAAGGTTATCGGCGTCGTCAGCGGCAAGGGCGGGGTCGGCAAGTCGCTCGTCAGCGCGCTGCTGGCGTCCGGTCTGACGAAGAAGGGCTACCGCACCGCCGTGCTTGACGCCGACCTCACCGGCCCGTCGATCCCGAAGGTGTTCGGCCTGCAGGAGAAAGCGCAGGGCTGCGCCGACGGCATCCTGCCCGCGCTGACCCGTGACGGCATTCAGGTGATGTCCATCAACCTGCTGCTGGAGGATCCGGGCGATCCTGTCGTCTGGCGCGGACCGGTCATCGCCGGGACGGTCAAGCAGTTCTGGACGGACGTGATCTGGAGCGATGTGGACTTTATGTTTGTCGATATGCCTCCGGGGACGGGCGACGTGCCGCTGACCGTGTTCCAGTCGCTGCCGGTGGATGGTATCGTCGTCGTTGCCTCCCCGCAGGAGCTGGTTGCGATGATCGTGGAGAAGGCGGTGCGGATGGCGTCGATGATGAACGTGCCGATTTTGGGGCTTGTGGAAAACATGAGCGGCGTCGTCTGTCCGCACTGCGGAGAGATGTTCTCGGTGTTCGGTGAATCGAAGGTGGAAAAGACTGCGGCCGACCACGGACTGCCGCTTCTGCTCTCGCTGCCGATCGACCCGAAAATTGCTTCGCTGTGTGATGAGGGACGCATAGAAGACTACGAGAGCGATGCCGTTGCCGCCGCGTGCGAAACGGTTGCCGCCGCTCTGCTGGGGCAATGACGCGCCCTGAGCTGGCCGAGTCGCTCTTTCGAAGCGGATACAACTGCGCACAGTCGGTCGTGATGGCGTTTGCGCCGGATTTCGGACTGTCACGGGAGGAGGCCGAGCGGATCTCCGCCGCGTTCGGCGGCGGCTTCAGCCGCCTGCGCGAGACCTGCGGCACCGTCAGCGGCGCGGCGATGGTTTTGAGCCTGCGTTACGGCGCGGGCACCGGCAGCGACCGGGAGAAGAAAACGCATCTGTACACGGTTGTACAGGATTTCGCCAAAGCGTTCGCGGCGCAGCACGGCTCTTACATTTGCCGCGAGCTGCTCGCGCTCGGTCCGGGGCCGGATTCACCTGTTCCCGAGGCGCGCACCGAGGCATATTACAGCCGGCGCCCCTGCGCGAAGTATGTCCGCGCGGCAGCAGAATTGCTGGAGCAGTATCTGTGAAGCCGGCGGCGCGGGAAAAGATTCGTGAAAAAGCTGCGGGAAGCATGCAGCGGAAAGGAAGTTATGAGCATGGTCACTGTTGTCACAAAAGAGAATTTTGATACGTTTGTCAAAAAAAACAGCAAGCCCGTATTGCTGGATTTCTGGGCTGCATGGTGCGGTCCGTGCCGGATGCTTGCACCCGTGATCGAGCAGTTCGCAGCGGAAAATCCCTCGATTGCCGTCGGCAAAATCAATGTGGACGAGCAGGGCGTTCTGGCGGAAATGCACGGAATTATGAGTATTCCGACGCTGGTTGTCTACAAAAACGGCGTCAAGACGGCGCAGGCGGTCGGCGGCAAAAGCGCCGAAGAAATTCTGGCGCTTGTCAACCGACAGTAAGCTTTAACAATTCGGCCGTGGTCTGCGAATCCTGATGAAACGGCAGACAGGTGTTCGGCCCGAAAGCCGAATACCTGTCTGCCGATTAAAAATGTTCAAGACGTGATGAATACAGAGAGACGCAGGGCAGCGATTTTTTACAGAACGGCATCCGCACGCTGCACAAGTGGAAGCGAAAGGTCAGCCGGCAATTTGCATCGGTTATTTTGCGGAGTGTCCGCTCCTGCGGCCGCAGGAGCTTCAAAGGCTTTTTCGAATGGCAAAACGGACGGCGCTTGTTGAAAGCGCCGCCCGTTTTTGCTATGTAAAGTTAAAAATACGAAAACCCAATCAAACAGTTAAAAACCCGTAAGTATGTTCGGTTTTGTATGGTTTTGAATTGGGTTAAGTATGGACGCTTATTTCAGTCTGTTTTTGAAAACAGCCAGCGCCAGAGCCATAAACGAGTAGATTGCAGCACGATAGATGCCGCCGAAGAACACATCCAAAAACGTGCCGAACCCGCCCAGGAACGGATCGGTCGCATCGACGATGCCGCGGATAAGGCTGATGAGCAGCGCAAGCGCCGCCAAAACGAAGAAAATCATCGAGAAGAGAATCAGCAGCTTCTCCAGCTTGCTCTTCGGCTTGCCGTAAACCTGCGAAACGAGGGAGGGACCCGCGTTGTACTGGGGAACCGCCTGCTGGGGCTGATAGGTCTGCTGCGCGCCGGCCTGTGCCTGACCGCAGGACGGGCAGACCGCAGCGCCGTCCGGAATCTGGGTGCCGCATTTGGTGCAAAATGCCATTCTAAAAACCTCCGTTCAAAGTATAGTCTTATTTTACTCCCGAAAAACGCATTTGTCAACCTATTTCAGATAATTTGCCAAGCCTTTAATGGTGTTAAATTTCGGCGCGGACAGCAGGTTGTCCAGATTGTATATGACCAGCACGTATTCCGCGTCGGCAGCGTTTTCCGCGACGTAGGAGCGCTGGATGGTGATATAATCGTCCATGTTTACAATCACCAGGTCAAAGTGCAGCGCAAGGAAGGGAGCGAGACTGTTGGCAAACGAGTCTTTGTAGATAAGCATCTTCGGACGCTCGACGCCGTCCTTGCGCTCGATGACGGTCAGCGGGTTTGTCCCGGAAAGGAAAGCGGAATACTTGTCCTTCTGTGTCAGAAAGCTGTTGTCGTAGAATGCCTCCGTCTCAAAATAAGCATACAGTTCGCCTTTGTCGTTCCATTTATACACCGTCGTTTTGAACTGATCGGGCGTCAGCTCGTTATGATGGAAATATTCAATCGAATCCGGTGCAATAAATTTGAAGCCGCCCTTGGAATAGGTGGTGCCGTAGAACGAATCGCTCACCTGCTCGCGCGTGAAGCTTTCAAGCGGATAGGGCTCCAGCCCGTACTGTTCCATAACGGCACAGTAGGCGTAATAGGCTCCCAGCGTTGTCCAATGGTGGTCGGTCTTGTAGTAGACGTATTCGCCGGCGTCAAAGCGCGTTTTCATCTCGCCGGCCAAATCCACAAAATTGCAGTCGGAAAACAGACGCGAGACGTCCTTCAGCAGCGCTTCGGAGTGGTCCGCGGGGTAGCGGAAAGCGCTTGACGCCACATCCACCGTGCGCGGCGGCATCACCAGCGCGAACTGCCGTCCTGCTGCCGTCAGGGAATCTTTCAGCTCGCGGATGTATCCGGATTGTTCTTCCAGCTCGTCGGGAAAATAGAAATCGACCGTCGCGGTCTGTTTCTGGCCGTCCTCGTCGAAATAGGTCAGCGTGCTGCCCCGGACGGCGAGCTGGCCGTTTTCACCCAGCAGGACGCCGTTGTTTTCCTGCTTGAGCAGCGCGGTTTCCACCAGTGCCTTCGCGCCGACAAATGTGTTGCGGAAGGGAAACTGGTCGGCAAAATATTCATTGATTTTCGTGGAATACGTGCCGTCAAAAAAATCTTCGGCGCTCCATTCCGGAAACTGCTGCAATTTGCGGTTCTCTTCCTCCGAGAATGATTCTGCCGGTTTGAGCAGGAAAATCACCGTCAGCGTATACAGCAGCACGAGGAAAACGGCGACGGTCAGGATATTGAGGGTTTTTTCATGCTTGTTCATCGTATTGACCTTTCTATGCAGTGCGGCCGCCTTCAGAAGCGGTAGTAAAGGAACGGGCTGAAGGTCGAATCGACCAGGTATGCCGTGATGACCAGGAACGCGCCGGCCAGCAGCAGCACCTGTGCGTACCGCATTGTCACAAAGCGGTTTTTCAGCGCGTCAAAGATGCGCTTGGGCAGCGGCGTGGCGGCCAATACACAGACGGCCAGCAGCGGGAGGTAACGCAGCAGGTCGTAGACAACTGTCGGCGTCGCGAACGACGATACGCCCACGCCGAACATCGCCTTCAGGCAGGTCAGGCCCTCTCCGAGATCGGTGAAATAGAAAATCAGCCAGCTGATGCAGACGAAGAACATCGTATAGATATGTGCAAGCACGGCGGGCGCCTTTTGAAGCCATTTGTATAAGAACAGCTTTTCCACAATCAGCAGAACGGCGAAATATGCGCCCCACAGCAGGAAATTCCACGACGCGCCGTGCCAGAAGCCGGTCAGCAGCCAGACGACGGCAATATTGCGGTACTGCCGCAGCTTGCCCTTCCGGTTGCCGCCGAGCGGGATGTAGACGTATTCACGGAACCACGTGGACAGCGAAATGTGCCAGCGCCGCCAGAATTCGGTAATGCTTTTGGAAACATAGGGATAGTTGAAGTTTTCAAGGAACTCAAAGCCCAGCATACGTCCCAGTCCGATGGCCATATCGGAATAACCCGAGAAATCGAAGTAGATCTGGAAGGTATACAGGATCACAATCAGCCAGGCGCCCAGAACGGTCTGCTCAAATGCGAACGCCTCATGATAGTAGTTGAGGAGGACGTACACCGTGTCGGCCAGCAGAACCTTTTTGGCCAATCCCGCGCAGAAGCGCTGCACGCCCGAGGCGAATTTATCCACCGTTTCCTTTCGGTAGGTGAGTTGCTCGTCCACGTCGCTGTAGCGGACGATGGGACCGGCAATGAGCTGCGGGAAGAGCGTGACATAGGTTCCGAAGGGAACGATACGGCGCTGCACCCGCGCGTCGCCGCGGTACACGTCGATCGTGTAGGACATGATCTGGAAGGTGTAGAACGAAATCCCGACCGGCAGCTTCAGCCCTTCGATCGGCTCCAGCCCGCCGAGGCCCGGGATGAGCGCAAGATTCTCAATGAAGAAATTGGCGTATTTGAAGAATAAAAGTGCGCTCAGATTCAGAATTACGGAGACAATCAGATATGTCCGCGCTTTTTTTGGTGCGCTTTCGCGATATTTTCCGACGAAAAAGCCGAAAATATAAGCGACGAGGATGGAGAAGAGCATCACGACGATGTACTTCGGCTCGCCCCACCCGTAAAAGACGAGCGATACGGCAAACAGTACCGCGTTCCGCGCCTTGAAGGGCACGACATAGTAGAGCACGAGCGTGACCGCCAGATAGGCAAAGAGGAAGATCAATGACGAAAAAACCATACGTAGACCCTTTCCCGCGTATGCGCGGCGTTTTTATACTTATGAAAATGTCGAAAACATTTCATCCGTCTTTCTCAAAAGCGAATGATGTTCCGGGCCATGCCCGGAGAAATATGCCGTACAATATCTGTTTTTTTTGCAAATCCAAGCTGCAGTACAAAAAGTCGTATCATTTTTCTTCGAGCTTCTTCAGCTCGGCATCCGCCGGCCCCTTCTGCTCCCTGCGGCGCGCGGGGCCGAGCACCTTGATCTCGTCTTTTGTATAGACCTTGGCGGGTGAGTTGGCGTCCCCGTCCAGCCGCACCTTGATCTTGCCGGACAGGAAGTTGCTTTCGATGATGATGCCCTTTCCGGCCGGCGTGCTGACAGGCGTGTCAGCCTTGGGAAAGCTGGCATATTCCTCTTCGTACACCTCATGCTCGAACCGCAGGCAGCACATCAGCCGTCCGCAGGCCCCGCTGATCTTCGACGAGGAGAGCGAAAGGTTCTGCTCCTTGGCCATTTTGATGGAAACCTGCGCGAAGTCTGAGAGAAAGCTCTTGCAGCAGAACGGACGGCCGCACACGCCGATGCCGCCGATCAGCTTTGCTTCGTCCCGCACGCCGATCTGCCGCAGCTCGATGCGCGTTCGGTAGATGCCCGCCAAGTCCTTGACCAACTCGCGGAAGTCCACGCGTCCGTCGGCGGTGAAGTAGAAGATCAGCTTGCTGTTGTCGAAGGTGTATTCCACGTCTACAAGCTGCATAACAAGGCCGTTCTTCTTCACGTTTTCGGTCCAGACTGCCCATGCACCGTTTTCGAGCTGCTTGTTCTGTTCGTTCTTACGCACATCCGCTTCCGTGGCTATGCGCACGACCGGCTTGAGCGAACCGACGATTTCCGACGCCCTGACCGTTTTGTTTCCGGCGGCTACGGTGCCGAATTCCAAACCGCGCACCGTTTCGACGATCACCTGCTCGCCCGGATGCAAAGACAGTTCGCCGGGATCAAAGTAATAGACCTTTCCCGCTTCCTTAAAGCGGACGCCCACGACCTCGGCCGGCTCCTGCCGCGTTTCTCCGGCGGGTATCGCAGCCGGTTCCTGCCGCGCTTCCTCGGGGGGCGCCGCGTCCGGCTCCTGCCGCCTGCCCTTTTTATTTTTTTCGTTTTTCATTCCGCATATATTTCCTTTCTTTCACGCGCCTGTCAAAGAGACGCCAGCCTTGCGCAGAGTTGTGTGGCTGTCAGCCGTCCGTTGGCGTTGGCGGCAAGATTTGCGCGGGCGTCGGCAAACGCATCGAGCGCAAAGCACAGCGCACGCCGTGTGCTGGAGGCGCGGTATGTCTGCGTCGCAGCAGGCTCCAGCACCAATGGCGCCGGGCCGCCGGTGTGCGCGTGCAGCACGTCCAATACGCACAGCTCCGCAAAGGTCAGAAACGCGTCGAAGCCGTCGCGCTTTGCCGAAAGCGGCAGCAATTGCGCCGCAAGGCTGAATGTGCCGTTTTTTTCAAACAGCAGCGTGCAGAAGTCCGTCGCTGCCCGCAGCGCCTCCTGTGATGCGGGGGTGAGGAAGGCCTCCGCCCGCCCGATGCTGCCCTGCGCGTAGCGGACGGCCGCGTCCAGCCGTTCGGGCAGCTCGGCCCTGTGCCGGTCGGCCAGATAGGCGCGCAGCGCTTCGTCGTGCAGCGGGCCGAGCGAAATCAGCAGCGCGCGCGAAAGCACAGTCGGCAGCAGCGCGTCGCGACGGTCGCAGCAGATGATGAATGCCGCCGACGCCGGCGGCTCCTCAAAGAATTTCAGCAGCGCATTCTGTGCGCTGCGGCTCATTTTCTGTGCGCCGCAGAGGATGTATACTTTTTTGTTGCCCTCGTTGGGAAGCAGGTAGATGGATTTTTTGATACTGCGCACCGTTTCCACCGAGAAGCCGGCGTTTTTTTCCGGCTCGTACAGATGGATGTCCGGGTGCAGCGTCTCGCCGCCCGAAAGCGCTTTCTTGCAGCTCGCGCATCGTCCGCAGGGCGGCTTGTCCCCCGTGCAGAGCAGCACGGAGGCCATATACAGCGCAAACCGCCGCGTCTCGCCGCCGTCATCTCCCTCGAGGATATAGGCGTGCGCCGCATGTCCATCGGCAATGCGAGCGGCAAACGCAGCCTTTTGCTTTGCGTAAACGTCCATAAAATCCCTCTCGGCACCGTACTCCTTTATATCATATCATACAAATGCGCAAAAGAAAAGAGGAAAGCGCGATTTTTTACAAAATTGCAAAACGGGTTGTCCCTTGACAAAGCGTGTAAAACAGTATACAATAAAACAGTATTTCAAATATCAAGGGACAGGAAGGCACGGGATGGGATGAAAATTATCATCGGGATAGATGTCGGAGGCAGCACGACAAAGATCTGCGGCTTCCGCGGGACAGAGCTGCTTGAGCCGCTGTTCGTCAAGGCGGCGGATCCGGTCGCCTCGGTTTACGGAGGGTTCGGCAAATTTACCTCGCAGAACGGTATCGCGCTCACCGATATTGAACGCGTGATGATTACCGGCGTCGGCTCGGCCTACATTTCTTCAGAAATTTACGGGCTGAAGACCGAGCATGTCAGTGAGTTCGTCTCCACCGGCCGCGGCGGTTTATATCTGACCGGTTTGCCGGAGGCGGTGATCGTAAGCATGGGCACGGGCACGGCGCTTGTTCACGCCAAAGGCGGCCGAATTGAGTATCTCGGAGGCACCGGTGTCGGCGGCGGTACGCTGATTGGGCTGGCGAAGAAGATGCTCGGCGTGCAAAACGTCGAAATCATCAGCGCGCTTGCGTCCGAAGGCGATCTGGAGCATATTGACCTGCGCATCGGCGACATTACCGATCGTGAGCTGAGTCCTACGCTGGTGATGGAGACCACCGCGGCCAATTTCGGAAAGGTCAGCGATATTGCCACCAACGGCGACCTGGCGCTGGGCATCCTGAATTTAGTGTTTGAAACCATCGCGATGGTTTCGATCTTTGCCGCGCGCAGCCATGGACTCAGGGACGTTATCCTTACCGGCAACCTCTCCACCATCCCGCAGGCCGAACCGTTGTTTGCCAAAACAGGCGGTATGTTCGGCTTCAACTTCCGCATGCCGGTGCACGCGCAGTATGCTACGGTCATCGGCGCCGCGCTGACGTATTTTGACACGAACGGAAAGGAATCGAAATGATGAAAAAAAGCCTTCTGCTTCTTTTGACCTTCGCGCTGCTTCTCTCGCTGGCCGCCTGTGGCGGGACCGGCGATGAAAGCACTCCCTCCTCTGCGCCTTCCGACGCCTCCGAGGCGTCCGCGCCCGATGCCGCAGAGCTGGTCAACCTCAAAACGCTGCTCGAAACGGTGCAGCAGACCTGCACGCTCGACAGCGGCAGCATTTACAGCTCGTATTCCGATACACTGGGCGAATACATGGACGAGGAGATGATCCTCGGTAAGTACGGTGCACAGTCGCCGGCGCCCGATTTCAGCGTCTATGCGCAGTATGCGCTCTATTTCAGCTTTGAAACCTATCAGGATGAGGTGGCGCTTTTTGAAGTCAGGGACGCGTCGGATATCGAACCGACAAAGCGCTTTCTGCAGCTCCGAATCGACGAATTGCTGGAGGGCGCCGTCAATTATCCCGAGCTGGATACTACGCGGTTTGAAAACGCTGTCATTGAAAGCAGCGGGAATTATGTATATTGCATTGCCTGCCGGGACCTCGAGGCGGTACGCGCCGTTATTGAGGAAGCGCTCGGCTGAAATTTGAAGGGAGAAAAATGAAAATGGAAAATAACCGTTTCAGTAAAAAGATTTTCGCTATCCTTCTCGAACGGGCAAAGGGCGACCGCTCTTGGCGGCAGTTCGCGATTGAGGCAGACATCAGCTACGTGCAGATGCGCAAGCTGGCACAGGGCACGCAGGAGAATCCGCCGCGCCCCAAGCTGATCAAGAAGCTGGCTGAGCACAGCTTCAACGACATCGACCTGGAAGACTTTATGTTTGCCGTCGGGATGACGGTTCCCGACCGCGCGCGGGCGCGCAAAAGCGCCCCCTCGCAGACCGAGCAGCTCTTGGATGCGTATCGCGCGCTGCCTGCGAGGGAGCGGAAAACGGTTCATGATTTTGTGACGTTTCTCTCAGAGAAACAGCAGAGCAAGAACCAGGATTAAGATTGCGTCGTTGCCTTCGTCTCCGTCGAGCAGCAGCAGGATGCCGATGCCGATGAGGATCAGGTCGTCGATGCTTATGTTTGAGAGCAGCCCCGACAGAAAGCCGCCTATGGATTTTCCCGGCGGCTGGTGCGGCGGGCAGGGCGGTGCGGGCGCAAACGCGGGCGTTTCCTCCGGCCGTTCGTCGGCCACGGCCACGGCAGCCTCCTGCGTGTAGGCGGAGGAAGCCGGCGGCTGCTCGTTTTCGTATTTTTCGTTCAACTCGCGTTGGATTCGCAGAAGCTGTTCACGGTCGGCGCTGCCGCCGGCCAGCTTGGTATTGTACATTTTATAACCACTGCTTTCGCGTGGCGAAAGCTGCCTCCTTTCGGGATTTTTGTGATCGTTCAAAGCATTTCTATACGTCAGGCATTTCGGTCTCTGCGCAACAAGTAGCTCCTTGGGCAGAAGGAAGCGCAGCTCCTGCAAGGGTGGCCAACGGTATATGAGCGCGTTTATGCGGGGCCGGAGAGAACCGTCTTGGTATCCTTGCTATGGACGTTTGGCTAACGGGCTTATCGCAGACCCTTGAGTACGGTTGCCATCGTCATTGCCCGCTGCAGCGAGTCGATCTTGCCTCTTTTGTCTTCGCGCAGCAGCGGCTTTAGCGCTTCGAGCAGCGTCAGCCGCGAGTCGCGGCTCTGCGGACGCGCAAAAGTTCCTGCGGGCGCGGCTGCCGGACCGGCTGCTGCCGATTCGGGTGTTGCTGCGGTCGGGCTTGCCGGCTGCTCTGTACCGGCGGCCGGCGATTCGGCCGCAGACGCAGGCGCGGCTGCGGGCGTGGCTGCCGGCGTCGGGGCGGAAAGACCTCTGGCGATGGCGGTGATCCGCTCGAGCGATTCGGGATCGGCCAGCAGGGTTTTTACCTTGCCGAGAAAGTCGCTGTCCATAACGCGCCGTTCCTCCTTTCTCAGCGGGGGCGCGCCCCGCTCATTGCTCCTGCAGCATCCGCAGGATTTGTTCGCTCTTTTCCTTGCCGGCCAAGCTCAGCAGCTTTTCTGCGTCGGCCGGACTGAGCTTGGCAAACTGTTTTTTCAATCCGTCGAGGTCCGACAGCAGTGCGCCGGTTTTGCGCTGGTCGGCGCCGATGGCTGTGGAAATCCGCCCGATCAGCTCGGCAAGGCTTCTGTTGTCCATCGCTAAGAGTTTTTCTTTGGTCATGTCATCAAATTGCATGGTTCTGAACACCCCGTTTTGATATGTTGTAAAAATCGGAATCAGCGGCGTATGCCGCAATTTCGGAAAGGATGGTTGCCCGGTGAAAAAATGTAAGCCCATCAGGAGTCCGCGTCAGGCGGTGGTCCTGCTGTCCGTATGCGTCGCGCTGGCCGTCATAGCAGCCGTGTTTGCGTCCACGCTGGCGACCTATCGGTGGCTGGCGCAGATCATTTTTCTCATATTGCTGGTCATCTGCATTCAGGTCGTCGTACGTTATACGCTCACCGAGATGGAGTATGCCGTCGGGGCGAATACGTTCACCGTGACCAAAAGCGTTGGCCGGAAAGAGACCGTCGTCTGCTCGCTGGAGCTGTCGACCGCCATCGCGTTCCTGCCGAAGGCCGAGTTTAAGAAGAATGATAAGGAGAAGCGCTACGGCATCATCGGTACGCGTTTTAATTTTAATCAGAATATCCGCGCGGCGTCTTACGTATATGTCTGTGAGTTCAATGGCAGGACGGTCGCCATCGAGTTTGAACCGAACGCGCCCTTCGTCGCGATTATGAAGGACGAGATTGAGTCCTCGCGTTCGGGTGGTGACGATATGCCGGAGGAGGATGACGAATTCATCAGCCTTTAGCGCTTTCGTCCAATTCGCGGCTTGTGCCCATTTCCAGCGCCAGCAGCCGCCAGGTTTCGGGTCCGACGATACCGTCGACAGTGAGTCCGTAATAGCTTTGGAAAGCTCTTACGGCTCTTTCTGTTTCTTCGCCGAAAATGCCGTCGTCCGCTACGCTCGGAATTTCCGGAACGTGCTGGTTTACGGCGTTGAGCGCAGTTTGAATGAACAATACGCTGGCTCCCTGCGATCCGCGTGCAATCGGCTCGCCCGGATACGGCTCACTCACCTCCGCGTTTGCGAGCACATAATAATATGCATTGACGATCTTGTTCCACGTCGTCTCGTCGATTACGCCGGTCGGGATTAGGCCGTAGTCGCGCTGGAAGGCGTATACCGCGTCGCGCGTGTCCACATCGTACACGCCGTCGATCATGGTCGAGGGAATATTGGGGTCGGCTTCGCTGATGACGCGCAGATAGTACTGCATCCGCAGCACGTCGATCCCGCGCGTGCCGATGGTCAAGATCCGGCCGGGGTAGTCGTCAGACACGGGACGTTCACCCTCGCTCGTCAGCTCGGCCAGCCTTGTCACCGCCGTGTAGATATAGATGATGCGGTACCATGTGTCTTCGTCCGTTATGCCGGTCACGGGGAGTCCGAAGTTCTGTTGAAACGCACGTACCGCATTTTCCGTCCCTGCGCCGTAAATGCCGTCGATCTGACGGATGAAGGGGATTGCCGGGTAGTTGATGGCGATGCGGTTGAGCCGCGTTTGGAGCGCCGTCACGTCCGCGCCGGTCGATCCTTCCGAAAGCTCGCCGGGATAGGAGTCGGGGATGACCTCCACCACCTCTGCGGTCCTCAGCTCAATATCCTGTCCGTAGTAATACCGCAGAATTTCCAGTGCGTCCATGCCCTGCCTTGCGAGTGACACGGTTCCCCATTGCGTCATTCCGTCGCAGGTGGCAATGACGCCGTCACAGTATTCGGAATAGATCGGCGCAAAATCGTTCGGACGGCTGATGTATTGGTCGAACAATTCGTCTACCAGAACCGACACCGTGTCGAAGATTCCTGCATCGTGCACATAATACTGGTCGTAGGCCGGCGATGAGGTGATCTGGAACGGGTAGCCCTGCGAGCGGTACCATTCGGTGTAGATGCGGTTGAGCGCCAGCGTGTTCTGCGCGAGGATGTTTGCCTTGAGCGCCTCGGTCGGCCAGGTGGGATAAATTTCGCTGGAGGCAACGCTTTTCAGGTAATATATGTAGGGAACGGTGATGTTCTGCGCGTCTGAACTGGGCGGCCCCATATGGACGGTGATGTATTCGGGCACGATGACACGCCGGTTGTACACGTTGCCCTCGTCGTCGGTCTCCGCGACGGTGGGCACGGCTTTGACCGTCGGTTCCGATTGAGGCGCGGGCGGCAAATTGCCCAGCGGTCCGCGCGCCAGATGGTGTGTGGGGATGACTACCGTCCGCACGGTTCCGGCGGGTGAACCGGCAAGCAGGACCATATTCTGCGTGAAGGTCGTTTCGGTCAGCGGGAAGACCATCAGGTTGACCACGCGTATCGAAACGTAGCCCGGCGAACTGATGAGCAGGGTCACCTGTGTGAACGGCTGTGCGGCCGGGCTGACGATCTGTGAGGTGTAGAAGGGCGGCGTTTCCACATTGAAGGAGGCGCGCCCGTTCTGGTCGGTTATGGTGTTGTATATTTTGTTGCCGTCCGTGAGCTGCACCTCCACGCCGGCGAAGGGGAAGCGGTTGTCGCGCGTGAGCCGGATGGTCATCAGCCCCGTGTTGCTGGCTCTGTTCAAATTTGCTCGCTCCTTTCGGTTGTCTCATAAAAAGTTTATGCAAAACGGCACCGGAATGTCAAAAAAAGATTTGCTTTTTTTCGCCTTTTCTGCTATAATATAAAAGTTTTGTAAGCAGTAAAGGAAAGGACAGACACATATGAAAAGAGAGGACCTGCGGAATATTGCCATCATTGCGCACGTCGACCACGGCAAGACCACGCTTGTGGACGAAATGCTCAAGTTCGGCGGCCTTTTCCGGGACAATCAGATCGTCGAGGAACGCGTGATGGACAGCAACGCGCTTGAGCGTGAGCGCGGCATCACCATACTTGCCAAAAACACATCGACGTATTATAACGGTGTGAAGATCAATATCGTCGATACGCCGGGCCATGCCGATTTCGGCGGCGAGGTCGAGCGTATCCTGAAAATGGTCAACGGTGTGCTGCTGCTCGTCGACGCGGCCGAGGGACCGATGCCGCAGACCCGCTTTGTGCTGCAGAAGGCCATCGAACTGGGCCATCGCATCATCGTTGTCGTCAACAAAATCGACCGCCCCGACGCGCGCGTCTATGAAATCGGTGACGAGGTGCTCGAGTTGCTGCTTGAACTGGATGCGAGCGACGACCAGCTCGACAGTCCGGTCGTATTCTGCTCGGGCCGTAACGGAACGGCGTCCCTTTCGCCGGACGTGCCGGGCGAGGATCTGCGCCCGCTGTTCGATATGATTCTTTCGCATATCCCTGCGCCCGAGGGAGACCCCGACGGGCCTGCGCAGATGCTTGTTTCTGCGGTGGATTACAACGACTATGTGGGCAAAATCGCCATCGGCCGCATCGAGCGCGGCACCTTCCGTCTCAAGCAGGACGTCTGCGTCTGCGACTACCACAGCGACATCAGCCGCCGCAGCCGCATTACGGCGATGTTCCAGATCGACGGGCTGCGCCGCGTCCCCTGCGAGCAGGCGGCGGTCGGCGATATCATCTGCGTGTCGGGCATCGAGGATATCAACATCGGCAACACCGTCTGCGACGTCGATACGCCCGAGCCGCTGCCCTTCGTCAAGATCGGCGAGCCGACGATGGAGATGACCTTCTCGGTCAACAACGGGCCGTTTGCCGGCACCGAGGGAAAATATGTAACCACGCGCCATATCCGCGACTACCTGTTCAAGGAAGCGATGAAAGACATGTCGCTGCGTGTGTCGGAGACCGACAGCGCCGATTCGTACAACGTCGCCGGCCGCGGGGAAATGCATCTGTCCATACTCATGGAGAATATGCGGCGCGACGGGTTTGAGTTCCTCGTCTCCACGCCGCGCATCATTTATCGGGAGATTGACGGCGTCCGCTGCGAGCCGATCGACCGTCTCGTTGTGGACGTGCCGAAGGACAGTGTCAGCGTCGTGATGGAAAAAATGGGCTACCGCAAGGGAGAGCTGATCGATATGAAGCCGAAGGGCGAGCGGATGCATCTCGAATTCCTCATCCCCACGCGCGGCCTGTTCGGGTATAAGACCGAGTTCCTTACCGACACCAAGGGCGAGGGTGTGATGAACACCGTTTTCGACAGCTACCAGCCCGAAAAGGGCGAAATCACCAAGCGCTTCACCGGCTCGCTCATCGCGTATGAGGACGGAGAGGCCACCAGCTACGGTATCTTCAATTCGCAGGACCGCGGCCCGATGTTCGTCGAGCCGGCCATGAAAGTATATGCGGGCATGCTCGTCGGTATATCCTCCAAGGGCGACGATATTGTCGTAAATGTTTGCAAAAAGAAACACCTCACAGCCATCCGCTCCTCAGGCGCCGACGAGGTGCTGCGGCTCGTGCCGCCCATCCGTTTCAGCCTGGAGGAGGCGATCGAGTACATCGCCGACGACGAGCTGATCGAGGTCACGCCCAAGAACATCCGCCTGCGCAAGCGCATCCTTGACAACGCGCAGCGGATGAAAATCAAGATGAAGAACAAATAAGATGCGGGACTTTGAGCAGGCTCTCGCGCTCGCTTCCCGTTCGCCGCGCGCCGAAAGCGGCATCGGCAGCGTATCGGAGGGCAGCCTGCACCATTTTCTCAAATTCTATTTTGAGCCGGACGCCGATTTCCACGAGGTCGGGGTGGGGCGGTATTTTGCCGATATCCGCAATGAGGACGGTATCATCGAGATCCAGACCCGCGCGCTCTACCGTCTCAAACCGAAGCTGGATGCGTTCCTTCCGCTTGATGCGGTCACGGTCGTCTATCCAATTGCCGCCGTCAAGCGTTTGTCGTGGCTGGACCCGAAGACCGGTGAAAAATCCGCGCCCCGCCGTTCTCCGAAAAAAGGCACGCGCTATGACTGCGTCCGCGAGCTGTACGCGCTGCGCGACTATCTGCTGCGCGACGGCTTCCGCCTCTGCCTCGTCTTCCTTGAGCTGGAAGAAGTCCGTCTCAAAAACGGCTGGGGAAACGGCGGCAAGCGCGGCTCCGAGCGGATGGACCGCCTCCCGCTCGGCTTCTGCGACATCGAATTCTACAACGAGCCGGCTGATTACGGCCTGTTCCTTCCCGACGCGCTCCCGCCCGAATTCACCGCAGCGGAATTTGCGTCCGCAGCGCATGTCACGCCGATGATCGCCGGGATGACCGTGAACCTGCTTCTGCGCACCGGACATATTGCGCCCGGCGGCAAGCGGGGCCGCGCGCTGCTGTATCGAAAAATATAGGGAAGCAGACTTGCCGCTTTGGGTACACAAAGAAAGGAATAGAATGGCTATGTCCGACCGTGAAAAGGAAACGCCGTGTGAACGGCTCGCCGTCCGACTGCGGGAGACGCTGGGCGCCGCCGTCCGCGAAATCCGGCCGTCGCCGTATGACGGCGTTGCGCTGGACGTCTTTGCCGGCAGCCTGACGGACGTCGCGGAAGCCGCGCCGAAGCTCGAAAGCGCCGGCTTTTGGCTGCTTCCCGCGCCTTGGGACGGCCGCTCGCTGTTTTTGGCGGGCGCGCATTCGGCGGACGGCCGGGAGGCGCTGCCGTATCTGATCGCCGTCTTTCCTGCCGGCATTTCCGTCCTGCAGGAGCCTGCGGGTTTGGGCGCGGCACGCGCCGACGTGGCGGCGATGCGGGAGGACGGCGTAAAGGATGCCGTTTTTGCGCTGCTCCGCCGGAAGGCGCTGGCGGACTTCTATCTGGGCAGGACGGTGGAGATTGCCGTCGACCGGCCTGTCGGCTATGTGCATCGGAAAGAGAAATATACCCTCACCTATCCGCTCAACTATGGCTATCTGCCCGGGGTGATGGGCGGCGACGGCGAGGAACTGGACGTCTACCTGCTGGGCGTGGATACGCCGGTTCCGTCGTATACGGCGGCCGTTATCGGCATCATCCATCGGGAGGACGATTCGGAAGACAAGCTGGTGGCCGCGCCCGCAGGGGTGGTGTTCCATCAGGGAGAAATCGCCGCAGCCGTCGAGTTCCAGGAGCGCTATTACAGGACGCGGGTGGAGGCGCTGTATCCGAAGTCCTGCGGCGTGATCGTGTACCGGGAAACCGGCGCGGGCAGGGAATATCTGTGCCTGCTGCAAAGGCGGTCCGGCACCTGCAGCGTTCCGAAGGGACATATGGAGGCGTTCGAGACCGAAGAACAGACGGCCTGCCGTGAGGTGTACGAGGAAACCGGCTTTATCGTCAGGCCGGAGCCGGATTTCCGCGCGGAAATCCGTTATGATCTGCCCGGCGGCAAGCGGAAGTGCCTTACGCTCTTCCTTGCTGCCTGCAAAGGCGAACCGCGGCTCGATTCGCGCGAATGCGTTTCCTGTGCGTGGCTGGACGCCGTGCGGGCGAAGGAAGTGCTGCCCGAATGGTACGGCGGCGCGCTTGAGCGGGCGGAACGTCTGCTTGGCCAACGGAATTGAAGGGACATATAGGATAAAATCAGGGAAGCCCCTGCCGACAGCCGGACATAACGTCCGGCTGTCGTTTTTTTCAGACGCGACTGCCGTGCCTGTAAAGCAGCGGTAAAAAACGGGCGCGCCGTAAGGAAGCGACTGAACAGGTTTGGAATTTTGAATAGAGGCGGCGGCCGTGTTTACAAGAGGGGATGAACGCAGTGTATAACCGAAGAGATTAACTTGAAGAAATGTTCGGAATCAGGTAAGCATCGGGGAGAACACGCCGATCCTTAGGACGGCAAGAATAAGCAGATAAAAACGGCCGCACATGGGCGGCCGTCTGTGATGATCGGTGCTGCGTTTTTCAGTGCCCTTTCAGGGCTGCGTTTGTGTTCGCTGTTTTCGGTGGGCGCAGGAAGCCGGTTTTCCGGCGGCAGCTTTGCCGTTCCCGGGAATATGAAAAGAGAATTGCGGCACCACCGACATTTTTGCTGTGTCTTTCCGGAAGATGAAACGCTTCATCGGTAAGCCGCTCTGAAAGGGCGGTACCGTTCCCGAAACTTCGCATAAGGCGCACTGATGCGGCGCGGATGAACTGCGGGATAAAATGATGCCTGACCGGTTCTGCATACATAATGACGTCTCCATCCCTTCTATCCGATTTTTGCGTGCCGTCGTCCGAAGGATGCTCGGCAAACAGGCAAAGAAGCAGAGCGCCGCTGCGAGCGCTCTGCTTCATAAGCGTAAAAACGGGATCGCCCGGCAGATGCAGGAGATGTTTTTGGAGATTCCCTGCGTCCTGTGCGGCTCGGATGTTTCGGACACTGACTTCATCCACGTGCCGGCACCTTTATGTGTGTCCGGAAAACGCGGCAGCGGCGCAGCCGGCCGCGTTCCGGCGCGGAAATCGAACGCCGAACGACGTCACAAACCGCCTTTCTTCAGCCTTTTGCCGAGCGGATGATATAATCACAGATGTCGCCGGCGGCGTTGGGGTTGATGTTCTCATGCTGACGGCGGATCATCTCGCGCTTGGCGTCCTCGTCGTGCGCAAGCGCAACGGCCTTGCGCACCATTGCGGGCACGTTTTTTTCATAGATCGACATCCCCAGCGACGAGAAAAACTTCGCGTTGCGTGATTCCACGCCCGGAATGGGCTTGGTGTGGATGAGCGGTACACCCATCGTCGCCGCCTCGCTCGTCGATAAGCCTCCTGGTTTGGTAAACAGCACGTCGCAGGCGGCCATATACTGTTCCACCTCGGTCGTAAAGTCGATGATGTCGATTTTGCGCTCGCCGGCGTATTTTTCGCGCAGGCTCTTCTTCAGCTTTTCATTTCGCCCGCCGAGGACAAGGATCTTATCCTTCTCGCCGCAGGCGGCCAGCAGCGGCGTGAGGATGGCGTTGACGTTCCCGAAGCCCATGCTGCCGGTCATAATCAAATAAATCAGTTCCGTTCCGCCAAGTCCCAGCTTGGCGCGCGTTTCCGCCTTGTCGTAGGCTTTGGCGAATTTCGCCGAGACCGGGATGCCCAGCGGCGCCAGCAGCTTCGGGTCCAGACCGCGCTCGATCATCTCACCGAGCTGGCTCTTGTGGCCGATGACGATGCCGTCCATTTCCAGATCTTCCCAAAAGGGGATGCAGGTGTAGTCGGTGGCGATAGCGTAGCATTTGAAATTCGTAATGGCCTTGTTTTTGCGGATGCTTGTAATCGTTTCCGCCGGAAAAAGATGCGGCAGCACTACCGTATCGTAGTCATTTTGAACGATATAGTCATATAATTTATCTTGAGACGGCTTATTGACGTAATAAAGCACCGATTTGAAGCGATGCGTGGAGGTCAGCAGCGCGAGATTGTAGATAAAACCAAACAGCGCGGGGATTTTGCGGACCATTTTGATATACGTGCCGCAGATCAGCTTTGACCGCTTGACGCCCATCAGCGCAAGCGCGTTGACCATATCCGCTTCCACACCCCGGGCGTGCATGCCTTCGATGATCGCGTTGCCGGCGGTGTTGTGCCCCTCGCCCGTGTTGCAGGAGAGTACAATGACCTTCATGCTTTGCCCTCCTTCCGATTTCCTTCGTATGTAAGGTATACAAAATCATTATAACAGATGCGCGCGCGTTTTTCAAGTGGTTGCTTCAAGGCGTGGATATTTTGATTATATTTTGGACATTTGAAAAATATCGGACGTTTTTCCAAGTAATTCTGGTTAATAAAATACATTTCAAATGATATAATCCTGTATAAGCCAACCAAAACGGTTGACAAATATCGACGCTTATCGCGCCGAATGGAAGAAAGGAAGAAGCGACATGAAGAAGATCCTTGCCCTTATTCTCACGGTCTGTCTTGCGTTCTCCGTTGCCGGTGTTTATGCGTCCGCCGAAACGCTGGACGGAATTGAGGACATCGCAACCTACACCGTACCGGACGCGACACAATACGGCCAGCCGTGGTACGTCGACGAAGTGGGAGAGTATAAGCTGTTTGACGGTGAAATCCCGGACGCAAACATGCTGGACGCCGCGCGGGACGAGGCGATAAAGGAAAATCCGGAAATCAAAGACTGGTATGCCTGGCATGGCTGGATTGCACTGGCCAAGACGGTGGAAGATGCCTATGAGAAAGGCAAGTCGGTCTGCATCGACTTTCGGTTCGAGCGCGAGGTCACGCTTAAGGAGATGATCTTCCATACGGCTGCTATGGCTACGGGCAACGTCGGCAATCCGACCGAATACCGCATCTATGTCAGCGAAGACGGTGAAACCTATAATAGAGAACCTGTCGCTACCATCAAAGGAACCGGCGAGGTCAATGAAGCCAAGCTGGCTGAAACGAAGCTTACCCTCGACGAAGCAATCGCTACCAGTTATGTCCGCGTCGTGATGGATGCGCCCGGCGCTTGGGTATTCGTGAGCGAAGTGGAAATCTATGAAGACATCGACGCGACCGACGCGGTAACGGCCGGCGAGATTATCGCGGCCGAACCGGAGGAGGAATCAAGCGCTCCGGAAGAATCGAGCGAGCCGGAAGAGTCCTCTGCGGCGTCGAGCGAGGAGGAGGACGACGAGTCTTCCGCTGCGGCTTCGGAGGCATCCTCTGAAGAAGATGAGGAAGAATCCTCGAGGGCTGCTTCCTCTGCGCCCGCTTCCTCGGCTGCTTCTTCTCAGGCGGACGCGGACGACAGCGGGAGCATGTGGGTTTGGATCGTGATTGCTGCCGTTGTGGTTGTGGTCATTGTAATCGTAGCCATCGTGGTATCCAGAAAGAAGAAGGCGGAATAAAATATAACCGAACCGTCCGAAATCAAGCGGAAAAAGGCCCCGGTGTAAAGCCGGAGCCTTTTTTGCGCAAAAAGAGAGCCGGTTGCCCGGCTCTCTTTGCGGAGAGAAAGAAAGGAGTAACATTATGCAAGCCGTAGACCGGCACTGCATGCGTAAAGCGCTTATTCGGAGAGAACCTCGAACTTATAACCGACGCCCCAGACGGTTTTCAGCACCCATTTATCCGAAGCGCCCTCCAGCTTTTCGCGCAGACGTTTGATGTGAACGTCCACCGTGCGCGAGTCGCCGAGGTAATCGAAGCCCCAGACCTTGTCAAGCAGCTGATCGCGCGTGAACACGCGGTTATAATTGGAGGCGAGGAAGTAGATCAGCTCCAGCTCCTTAGGCGGCAGGTCGACCGGCTTGCCGCAGATTTTCAACTCATACTTTTGCAGTGAAATCTCGATATTCTCAAATTTGATCAGCTCGCCGTCGGCCGTGTCGTGCTTCGCATAGCGGCGCAGTACCGCCTTGATGCGGGCGAATACCTCTTTCATGTCCAGAGGCTTGACGATGAAGTCGTCCGCGCCCAACTCCAGACCGAGCACCTTGTCGATCGTCTCGCCCTTGGCAGTAATCATGATGATCGGCTTGGACGAATGTTCGCGGATTTCGCGGCAGACCTGCCAGCCGTCCTTTTTCGGCATCATAATGTCCAGAAGAACCAGATCCGGCTCGTACATGCGGAAGGCGGTTACGCCTTCTACACCGTCCGACGCGGTTTTGACCTCGTAGCCCTCCTTCTCCAGATACATCCGCAGAAGGTCGCATATGTTTTTGTCGTCGTCGACGACCAGTATTTTCGTAACCATATCGTTTATTCCTCCATTTGACGGTCCACGTTCATAGTTGAGTTTTGAACGCGGATTTTCTTTTCCTGTGCATAGAATACCATATTTTTCTGTAATTGTCAATAGATTTTTGAAAATAATTTTTCAGTGTAAAATTTTTATTCAAATTATGATTGAATCAAATATGTATGAAAGTTTTCTATTGCAAAGAGGCAACGGGGAAGGTATAATAGTTGCGGAATGATTTTGAAAAAGTGAGGAAAACAGCAATGAAATTAGGAATCGTCGGTCTGCCCAACGTCGGGAAGAGCACGCTTTTCAACGCACTCACCCATGCAGGCGCCGAAAGTGCGAATTATGCCTTCTGCACCATCGAACCGAACGTGGGCGTGGTCGCCGTGCCGGACAAACGGCTCGACGCGCTCGCCGAGATTTATAAACCCGAAAAATACACCCCTGCGACCATTGAGTTTGTGGATATTGCGGGCCTTGTCCGCGGTGCCTCTCAGGGAGAGGGGCTGGGGAACAAATTCCTTTCGCACATCCGCGAGGTGGACGCCATCGTACACGTCGTCCGCTGCTTTGAGGACGGCAACATCATCCACGTGGAAGACAGCGTCGATCCCGTCCGTGACGTGGACACCATCAACACCGAGCTGGTGCTTGCCGATTTGGAGACGCTCGAGCGCCGCGCAGACCGGCTCAGGAAGCAGCTCAAGGGGGACGCCTCCGCCGCACCCGAGCTGGCGCTGGTCGAACGTCTGATCGGCGAGCTGGGCGCAGGCAGCATGGCGCGCGCCGTGCCGCTGGACGATAAGGAGCGGGAGCTGATCAAGCCGATGCAGCTGCTGTCGTATAAGCCCACCATCTACGTGGCCAATATCAGTGAGGAATTCATCAGACGTCCGCTGTCCGAAAATCCGCTCTATACCGCGCTGGAAGCACGCGCGAAAGAGGAAAACGCGGAGATTATTGCCGTCTGTGCCGAAATCGAAGCCGAAATTGCCGAGCTGGACGAGGAGGAGCAGAAGTTGTTCCTTGAGGATCTCGGCCTGACCGAAAGCGGCTTGGACAAGCTCATCCGTTCGTCCTACCGGCTGCTGGGATTGATCAGCTACCTGACCGCCGGCCCGAAGGAGGTTCGTGCGTGGACGATCACGGAGGGGACGAAGGCGCCGGGCGCCGCAGGCAAGATCCATACCGATTTTGAGCGGGGCTTTATCCGTGCTGAGGTCGTCGCCTTCGATACGCTGATGGAGAAGGGGTCATTCAATGCCGCGAAGGAGGCCGGATTGGTCCGCAGCGAGGGCAAGGATTACGTTGTGCGCGACGGCGACGTGGTGCTCTTCCGCTTCAATGTGTGATGCGGCCGCCCAACGGTTTGCCGTCTGCGGGATACCGCCGTTTATTGGCGCCTTCCGGGGAACGGCAAGCCGGGCGCTGCTTTTGAACCAGACGTTTTTGTATCGGATTGCCGTATAAAGGCTTTCCCGCACAATGCACGGCTGAAGCCTTGAAGGCGCAATTGCGCCATCAGAATTGTGCGGGGAATCCTGAAATCCCGTAAATGCGGGCGCGCAATAAACCGTTGCTTGCCTTTTGTCGGACACTTTGCGTATACTGGTATGAGGAATACGGAAAGGGAGGGGAACCAATGGTCGGACGCAACATCCGCCGCTTCCGTGAGGCGAAGGGGCTTACACAGGAGCAGCTTGCCGAGCGGCTGTGCGTGACGCGGCAGGCCGTATCGAACTGGGAAAACGAAAAAACGCAGCCCGACATCGACACGCTTCACAAGATCGCACAGGTGCTGGAGGTTTCGGTGGAGGAGCTGATCTACGGTGAAAAGCGCGAACGCGAAAATAAAACCATCGTCAACCACAACGTAACCAAAAATATCAGGAAAGGGCTTTCCTTCGGCGCGGGTCTGGCGATGGTCATTTCCTACGTGAACTGGGGCTCGGTCGGCTGGGCGATTTTCCACGGGCTGCTCAACTGGTTTTATGTGCTGTATTATGTCATCCGTTACGGGTGGTCGTGACGGTGCTGCGCGGCCGGTCGGGAGATTCGACCGCCCAGGACGCCTCTGCGGTCGTGTGCGGCGGTTTTGTCCGCCCGCGGAAAAGCGGCGGCCGTATGGCATCGCCTTGCGGATAGCCTGCTGGCGGCTGCTTCGCCCGGTCACGGCAGGCGTGAAGCCTGCGGAAGCGGCTTTTGACAGCTGGCGGGGTGCTGCGCTTGGTGCCTGCGGCGTATCCGAGGCTTGCCGCAAAAAGGAGTGCCGAAAAAACGCTTTTTTCGAAAATGGATATCTGCGCAAAATCCCCGATAAAAGCAGACAGGCGCCTTGCTTTTATCGGGGACTTTGTTATGCGGTTCTTTCCTGACCGGAGACTTTTTCACGGCCCCGTGCGCCGGCAAGGCGCGCCGCTGTAAAAGCCGCAGACGCAGGAAGGCGATTTTCCCAAAACGGCGTTTGTACGCCTGTAAACGGGACTTTGCTTCCGAAAGTGTACCGTATCCGGCAGAGGCGTAAGAACGGAGATAGGAGCTTTCGTTTGTTTACGGTAGAATGCTTTTGCAGCAGTTTGCTTGCTGAAAACGCACGATGACAGTTAATAAGGAATTTCAATTTTCCACATTGTGTAATTTCCGCACTCCTTGCAACAGACGATTCCGGATTGCGGAGTATTGCTTGTCACAAAAGCGCCATTCAAGGTTTGCTTTGTTCCGCAATGTGCGCAAATCGGATAAAAGCCGACATCGAAGCCATTTCGCATAGCAATTTTGTGAAAGAGCTGTATGTTTTGAAATCTAAGTAGCCCATCTTTTGTAATATACCATGTGTTTGGCTCTATAGTCGCCGAGGACGAACCGCCGGACGAATTTCCCAATTTTGGAATGGTAGTCCTCTCGCTGTACATACAGTTCCTGCATTTTTTTAATATATAGCCCTCTCTTGTGCTGGTCGCGGAACGCGATGTGGTTTTGATTTTATGGTTTCCGCAATCGAACAGCTTCCATTCTTCGGCTGTCAGCTCGGTAACGGAAAGAGCGTTTATTGCTTTGCTTTCGTTGTCGAAAGTGAATGTGCAAAACTGTACGCCGTCTATCTCGACAAAAAAGTTTGTGTCTTCCTCACTGCTGTCGACGAGAAAATTGTTGTAGGTGCTCCGACTCAAAAGCTCATCTTGTTTTCTGGAATACACGCTTTTCTCTGCCGATAGACCGTCGTCGCTGAACGCAATGACCACCGCCTCGTCTCCGTCATCGCTCACGAGATAGACTTTTGAAGCCGTTGCTTGAGAAAAAGCGGCCTTTGCTTCCTCTCTCATCGCAATAAAATCATCGTGCCTAACGTTTTCTGCAACTGTATACGCAGCCAGTAAAGCGATGCAGACGACTACGACTATAATGCCTATACGCAGAAATACCCCCGATATTCCGAAGCGCAGCCGTCGCGGCTTCTGCGGCTCGGAATACGCGGAGCAATTTGAGCAGCCGCCTTTCTCCGTCCAGCAGCGTTCGTGATGCGCCGCGCCGCAGATCGGACAGTAGATTTTCGCTTCGCCATCCTGAAAACTCTGTCCGCAATGCGGGCAGAATCCTTCGTCTGTATTCATTTTATGTTCTCCTTCCTGTATCAAGCGACTTCTATCTTTTATAAAAACGCAGTACCGATCACAGAACCCATTGCAACAATGATAAGCACGAGAAGAAACGGGAACAACACGCACGAAATGATGCCGCAGACGAAACCGACCTTTGCGCTTTTGCACATCACCCCGTTGGTGTCCTCCTTACTCAGATTTGCCAACACAATCGCCGTGATTCCAAGTGCGAGCCATCCGATAAAGAAGCTGGCGATTCCGCAAACCATCGCCCAGGTGGCGGTCGGTGGGGTTGCGCCTTCGGCTCCGGCGGCAACGATTGAAGCGGAGGGCTTGATTTCGCAGCCGCAATGGATACATAAGACTGCTTCGTCTGCGACTTCCTTTCCGCAATGACGACAGTATTTCATGGTTTCACCCTCTCAGATATTGGATAAAAAAATAATTAAGCCCCCAAGAGACATAACTACGTTGAACAACAATGATCCTCCGGCGCAAACAAGCCCCGTCACAGACATGGCGCTTATCCTGCCGTTGCTCTTTTTCAAGCCTCCGACCGCTAAAAAAGTGAATGCTAAAAGCTCACATAAGGGGTATAAAAAATAGAGAAATGGGAACACATAACTAGTCGATGTCAAAAAATTAGGTCCAATGCGGACACTGACAAAAAATGCCAACGCAAGAATTCCGAATATCATAGTGCATATGGATTTGCCGTTGCCTGCCGTTTCGCCGCTGATCTTTTTTTCGCGAATCACTTCAACGGCACAGCCGCAGCCCGGGCAGATCACTGCCTCGTCCATAATCTCTTTTCCGCATTTTACGCAATACTTCATTGGTGTACCATCCTTTGCTTTGTTTTATTAAAAGAACCATAGTAAGGAAATCGCCCAGAAGGAAAGCCCGATGATGCCGCAGACGAAACCCGCCTGCGCCGGCCCGCACATTTGGTTGTTTGTTTCCTTTTTGCTCTGCACCGCTAAAACAATTGCGGGAATGCCGAAAGGTGCGAGAAGCACGAGGCTCAGGATGCCGAAAAGTCTTGCGGTTTTTGCTTTTCTCGGCACAGCGCTCTGCTGTAATGCCGTTCCGGCAGTCGGGCAGCCGCAGCCCGGGCAGATTACGGCCTCGTCCATAATTTCTTTTCCGCATTTCGTACAATACTTCATTTTTCCTTTTCCTTTCTTTTTTCAATATCGTAAAAGAGCTGTTCGGTTTCCCGAATCGTTGCGCCGCGCTTTTCTTCGTGCATCTTTTCGATGGTGTGGCGCGCGGAGAGCTTTTTGGGTGTCAGAGCCTCAAATTTTTCCCGCTCCGTATCCGATACGGCATAATATGTCGCATGACGATACGCGCAGCTGTCGAATTCTTTTATGCCGTCATAGATCCCGATCTCCTCGTCCTTGATTTCCGCAAGATAGTACGAGCCGTTTTCGGGGTCTCTGACCCAAACCAGATCCCCCTTTTGCATGTCTTGCAACGCTTTCATTGCCTTCCTGTAGGCCGGTGTATTGTAGCGCTTGTCCGCTATCTTCCGATACTCCGACAACGTGTGGACGGGTTCCGGCACGCTCCAGCCGACTGCGAGGATGTCTTTTTCCCTGCAAAGGCGGAATTTCAGCCCCTTGTCCTTGTTGCGGCTGTCCTCCGCACGGTTGTCGCGCAGGTTCATACACCAAATGTTTTTGATTACTGCCATGCTTCATCCCTTCCGTTTATTTGTTTTTCCGCGTTTGCAACAGAATCCGTATTCTGTTGCAAACAGAGGGCGGAAGGAAACGGCTGCGGGAGCGGCGGGGCGCTTCCGCAGCCTCGGAAGCCGCCGGAAAGCGGGATACAACCCGAAAAAGGGCGCAAAAGACCAAGCCTGTTCCGATTTTTTTCAAAAAATCACGGGAAGAGGCTTATTTGTCGTGCTCTTTTTCGCGCATTTCCGCCCAAATGCCCGCTTTTCATGTGCAAAGTGGTTGACATTTCTTGTCTTATATGTTAAAATCGAGCAAAAGAAGCGTTCGTGCCCATACCGCTTTGCAACAGAATACGGATTCTGTTGCAGCCGCCGCCGAAAGCGGCTTTTTCTTTTCTCCCGCTAAAGGATCAGGTGCAGGTTCTCCATCCGGCGGCGGTGTTCCCGGCCGGTGGAGAGGACGTAGACGCGGGTCGTCTCGATACTGCTGTGGCCGAGGATGTCGGCCAGCGCGGCGATGTCCTTCTCCTGCCGGTAGAACGTCAGCGCAAACAGGTGCCGCAGGTTATGCGGGAACACCTTCTGCGGCTCGACGCCCGCTTCCCCGCAGAGCGCCTTCATCTCCCGCCAGATGTTTGTTCGGTGCAGGGGACGTCCCGTCCGTGTGCGGAACACCGGTCCTTCGACAGCGCCGATGTCGGCGGCGTACCGCAGGAGCTTTTCCCGCAGCGCGCGGACCAGCAGCACCCGCCGCACCTTTCCCTTGCAGGAGACGGCCACCTCGCCGGCCCGGACGGCTTCGACCGTGACGAATGTCAGTTCACCGACGCGGATTCCGGTGCCGCATATCGTCTGCAGAAGCAGGCACAGCCGCCGGTTTCGTCTCCGCTCGGCGGCACGGCAGAGGCGTGCGTATTCCGCCTGCCCCAGCTCACGTTTTTCCGTGCGGAAAACGTCGCGCTGGGTGCGCACCGTTTTGAGCCTGCATTCGTGCCAGCCCAAAAAGCCGAACAGGCCGTTCAGCGCCGCCAGTCTGGCGTTGACGGTGCGCACCGCATAGCCGCCGGCGAGCAGCCGCCGCTTATATACGGCGGCCGACGCCTTCGTGACCGCGCCGGCGCTGTCTGCGAAGAACGCGAGCGCGGTGCGCATATATGCTTCCTGTGTGGCGGTGCTCTTTTCCTCCGCCTGCAGATGGCTTCGGTAGTCCTCCAGCTGCCGGCGCGTCAGGGAATGCACTTCCATTGCTTTCACCTCCGTTCGCACTTTGATGCCTTTCCGGCGCGGAACGGGAAAAAGGAGCAGTCCCTTGCGAGCTGCTCCTTTATTCGGCGTGATCTGCTGCGCGCGGACAGCCGTTTGTATTGCGTAAAACAGGGGCGGATCGTCTCACGCCCCTGTTTCGTCTGAAAGATGCGCAGCCTGCGTTTGAGCCGGCCGCTGTCCGCTGTCGCATTATTCTGCTTGTTTTTCTGTCCTTGTCAGCGTGCCGTCTGCAAAACAGCTCGGATAAAAAAACACGCTTTCCCCGTCAGCAAAGGCGGCGCGCAGGCAGCCCTGCGTTTCGTCGATTTGGCAGACCGTTCCCTGCTGTCCCTTCCACCATACGACGGCTCCATTTGTCATTTGTCATCCGCCGTACCTGCAGACGATTCCCGGATTTCCGCCGCAGGCGGTTCGGCGGGCGTGCAAGCCGCAGAGGGTGTTTCACGGGATGCGGCCGGGACGGCGCCGGCAGCGGAGGCGAACGTTTCGTGCGGTGCATTTGCGCCGCTTTTTTTCTGTTTGTCCGGCGAAGCGCTTTCCTGCGCCGCATACGCCTGCAGGAGAGAGGGCGCGTTTTTCGCCAGCTTTTTGATGCTCAAATCTTCCGCTTTATCATTGGCGAGGCGCAGTTGGTTTTCCGACGAGAGCAATTCTTCCTTGACCTTGTTCAAACGGGCGATGGCTTTATCGATTTCGTCAATCGCCGCGTTGAATTTTTGGCTGGCCAGCTTAAAATTCCGCGAAAATTTCTCTTTGAAGTCATTCAAATTGCTTTGAAAATTTTCAATATCCACCTGCTGATGCCTCGCTTCCTGAAGCTCCTGACGGACGTCTAAGGTATTGCGTGCGGCATTGCGGAGCAGGGAGAGGATCGGAATAAAAAACTGCGGCCGTATGACATACATTTTTTCGTATCTGTGCGAAACGTCTACGATTCCGTTGTTATACAGCTCGCTGTCCGGCTCCAGCATGGAAACGAGGACGGCGTATTCGCATTGCTTTTCACGACGGTCCTTGTCCAGCTTTTGGAAAAAGTCTTCATTCTTATGTTTTGTAGCCGTCGTATCCGCCTCGTTTTTCATTTCGAACATAATGGAAATGAATTCGATACCGGATGGAGAGGATTCGCGGAAGATGAAATCGCCCTTGCTTCCGCTGCGTGCGTCGTTGTCCTTTTCGAAGTAAGCGTTCGGGAAAGCGACCGCCCGAAAGGTATTGAATTGATCCAGACAATGCTGCTCCAGGCTTTCGCCGATCATTTTGGTGGACAGACGGGCTTTGAAGTCCCGGTATTGCCCGATGGTTTCGTCCTTTGCCTTCAGCGTAATCTCAAATTGCTTTTGCTTTTCGGACATTGCCGTTTTCAGCTCGGTAATCTCGCTTTCTTTTTCGCGGACGGCTTCCGAAACGGCGAGCTTTTTATCCGTTTCGCTGTTGGAAAGCTGTGCTTCCAACTCCTTGATCGTGAGCATTTTCTCCTGAAGAGCCGTGTTTTTCTCGTCAAGCGCTTTTTGGAGCTGTTCGTCTTTTTTCCGTTCCGTTTCGCTTACGGCGAGCTGCTTATCTGTTTCGCTGTTGGAGAGCTGCAACTCTAAATCCTTGATTCTGTCGTCCTTTTCAAAGCGCAACTGCCGGTATTTCTGTTCCCATTCGAGGTCTTTCTGTTTGCTGATGGCCTTTTCCCGATTGCTCAGCTCCGTATTGAATTCAATTGTTCGGACTTGCTGGACGATCTGCTCGTATTTGGATGCATCGATATGGAACAGTTCACCGCAGTTCGGGCATTTTATTTCCTGCATATTCAAATCCCTCCGAATTGGATTCGTATTTAAGCAAAACGGCATTGCTGCCGTACGGACGCGGGAACGGTGTTTTCAGAGCGTGCCGAAGACGTACTCGGTTACGGACCGGCTGACTTCTCCGCCGCGCAGGAGCGGGACGGGGCCGAATTCCGTGTTGACTGCGTTCGGCGGGAATTGCGTTTCAAGGCAGACGCCGTCGCCCGGTTCGTAGGCGCCGTTCAGGAATCCGCCCGTGTAGAGCTGGAACGCCGGCCGGTCTGTCCGCGCCGTGAGCGTGACGCCGCTCTTTCGGCTTGTCAGGATGGCGAAGGTGCGCAGGCTGCCGTCATAGCCCTCGACGTCAAAGCTGTTGTCATAGTCCCCTTCAATCGGGCGGTTTTGTGAAAAATCGAACCGCGTGCCGGCCGTTTGTGTGCGGGAGAGGGGCAGACAGTCGTCTCCGACCGGCAGATACGTCGGTGCGAAAAGACGCAGACGGTGGGCGTACGCCTTCTCGCGTCCGCCGGACAGGTTGAAATAACTGTGATTGGTCAGACAGCAGAGCGTGTCGCCGTCCGCGGCCGCTTCATAGGTGATGCGCAGCGCAGGACCATTGAGCGCGTAGGTCACGCGGACGTCCAACGCTGCGGGATAGCCCTCGTCGCCGTCCGGTGAATGCAGCGTAAAGGTCACGGCGGTGTCCGTGGCGGATATAACCGTCCACAGCTTGTCGTTGAAGCCCGATTTCCCGCCATGAAGATGGTTTTCGCCGTCGTTTGCGGACAGCGTATACCGCCTGCCGCCGAGCGTAAAGGCTGCGCCGCCGATGCGGTTGGCACAGCGGCCGACCGTTGCGCCGAGGTATTTATCGTCCCGCTCGTATTCTGCGGCCCCGCCGTAGCCGAGCAATACGTTGACCGGCGTTCCGTCGGGCGTGGGAACGGTCAGGCGCACGGCGGTTGCGCCGTAGTCGGTCACCGACAGAGCGAGGACACCGTTGTCCAGTGTGAAAAGCTGCGCGGGACGTCCGTCCGCCAGTCTGCCGAAGGGAGTTTGTTTACACATATCGATCATCACAGCTTTCGCGCAGCGAAAGCGTTCTCCTTATGAAATACAGGTTTGCAAAAAACGGATGGCCTCAACTTTTCCGGCAAAAACCAAAATGTATGGATTGGTCCTTGCTGATGTGCATTGCCGTCCTATGCTTCCGGCGCATATTTGCGACGCATATCCGTGACGTACCGCCGGATGTTCGCTTCATACCGCGGATACGCGCAGCCGAGGGCTTTGCAGCAGCGGAGCGCGGCGTCGGCAAACAGTGCCATGCAGCCGTCCAGCGCCTTCCAAAGCGCTTGGGGCGAGCCCTGCTCGTAGGTCGCGAGCAGGGCTTTCCACTCGTGCGGGTGAAGGTAATGGTCAATGAATTTATAATTTTTCCCAAGAGAAAACGTAAATCCGTGCGTAAAGCCAACCGTCCAGCCCAGCATCCGCAGCAGCTCACGCCGCAGCAGGTGCAGATGATCGGCTGCATACAGGAATTCACGGCGGCACAATCCTTTTGTAACGTAAACGGCGAGAGACCAGAACTCGTTGCAGCAATCATCAAACGCACGCGCGGACGGCTTCCGAATCCAATAATCGGCGTCGGTAGGCGGCGGGAGCGACCCAACCAGACCGCATTTGTCCAGCAGGATTGTGCGCAGCCGGTCCTGTGCCAGATACGCCGGCAGATCTGCCGGCTCGAGCAGCGTGAGGTCGAGCTTGCCGTAGTCGTCAAACAGCATCAGATAGCTGTAGCCCGGTTCTTCAGCCGGATACAGCTCCATGTCTTCCGGTTTTTGTATCAGAAGCGGCTTGCCGAAGCGCGCCAGCCAGCCGTCATCTCCCGTAAATGCGCTGATGGAGCGGACAAAATAGGTAATGTCGTAATCCTGAAATTCATCGGGCGGAATCCGGACGTTCACGCGCGAGCCTTCCATTCCCACGGCGAGGATACGGTCGTCAGCTCGCGCAAAGTCCAGCACCGCCTTGAATCGTTTATCCGGCGCCTGCATCGGTTACGCCCGCTTTCTGTAGAAAAAGTAGCCCGCTGCAGCAAAAACAAGCACAATTGCGGCAATCATAATATAGTAGACGGCATTGCTGCCGCTTTCTCTTTCGAATGCAATCTCAATTGTCATATCCTCAAGGATACCGTCGAGTGCGAGACGGCCTTCTGCATCGGCCGTCCGTTCCAATCCGTTGACGGTGATCATCGTAAGCGTATAGCCCTCGTCGGGCGTGACTGTCAGGATACGGCTGCCGCCTTCCTCAACCTCCGGCGGTCCGTTGAGCACGGCGCTGCCGCCGTCGGTGCAGTTGAGGGTGATCCGATATACGTCGCCTCCCGGTGCCGTCGAGCCGATTGCGGCAAACTCGACATGGATTTCAGCATCGGCGGAAACATTTTCGAACATATAACTGTCCGACGTCTCCACCGTTTCGCCGTTGACGGTCACCTTGCGTATCTCGTAACCTTCGTCGGGCAGAAATACAAAGACGCAGGTTCCTCCCTGCTGCACGGTCTGCGGGACGTTGGGGGATATGCTGCCGCCGGCGCTGCAGGACGGCGTGATCGTATATTGCGCGTCGGTTCGGATCCAGACGGCGCGCAGCACCGTTTCGCTGCCGGAGCAGGTATACGTGTCCCCGGGGTTGCAGCGGTTGCCGTTCTGGTCCACCCAATGCGAAAAAGCGTATCCTTCTTTCGATTGGGTGTTTTCCGCGACAATGAATGTGGTCTTCTCGTACAGCTCGAATGAGGCGGGCAGTTCGCCGGTCAGACCCGGTTCGTCGGTCGTATAGGTCACGCGGTGGGTCACGACCGCCTCGTTGTCTTTGGCCCAGATGGGGAGCAGCGTGACGGTGACGCTGTCGGGCGTCAGCTCGCTTCCGGCCGGATAGACGCGGCCGTCCCCGTCTACCCACGCGGTGAATTCGTGCCCGTCCTTTTGGAAGGGACAGTCGGCCACCGTCAGCGGATGCCCGGTCGTATAGCGGACGGGGTCCGGCTCGGTGCCGTCGACGTTGATGTCGTCTTTTTTGTAATAAAGAAATCCGCCGATCTCCAGCGGCAGCTCGGACGGACGCTTCCAGACCGCCTGCAGGACCATATTGGACGTGACGTTTTCGATCGTATCGCCGGGATTATAACGCTGCTTGACCGTTTTCTCCTCGCCGTCCTCCATGACGGTGTAGCTGTATTCCCACGCGACGAACTCGTAGTCACGGAAGCGGATTGTGTTTTCCGCGACCGTCACGCTGCCGCCGGATGCCACTGTTGCCGACGGAGGGATGCTGCCGGTGAAAATACCGGTTGCCTCCGCGCCGGTGAGCGGATTTTCAAAATAATAGCCCTTGCCGTAGCTGACGGTAAAGGTTTCCCCTTCCGCAGCCGGTGCGGCAGCCGGCAGGATGGCCGCAAGCAGAAGTGCGGCCGCCAGCAGACGGATTGTTTTGTATTTCTTCATTATTGAAACGCCTGTTCCTTTCTCCGCGGGGCGGAATGTCCTTATCACATATTTTACCACAAATCCTACGGTTTGTAAACACATAAATCCATAGCGGACTTTGCCTTGACAAAAGGGCGCGCCGGTAGTATACTGAAGTGTGAAAAATCAGAAGACTGCATAAGGGAGGCAATCGTGGAAACCATACTCGTTTTTGACGGCAACAGCATATTGAACCGGGCCTTTTACGGTGTGCGGCCGCTTACCGCACCGGACGGAATGCCGACCAACGCGATCTTCGGCTTCGTCAACATCCTTCTTAAAAATGTGGAGACGGTTTCACCGACGGCGGTCGCCGTCGCCTTCGATCTGCCCGCACCCACCTTCCGCCATAAGGCCTGCGAGACTTACAAGGCGAACCGGAAGGGGATGCCCGAGGAACTGGCCGCCCAGCTTCCGGTTGCGAAGGAAATTTGCGCGCGTCTCGGCTATACCGTCGTCACCTGCGAGGGCTACGAGGCCGACGACCTGCTCGGCACCATTGCTGCGGCCGCCGAACGGGACGGCGACGACTGTGTGCTCGTCACCGGCGACCGCGACAGCTTTCAGCTTGTGTCTCCGCACGTGAAGGTATGCCTTGCCGCCAATAACGAGACGAAGGTATACGATTCCGCACGCATTGCGGATGAATACGGCGTGTCCCCCGCGCAGCTTGTGGATGTCAAGGCGATCATGGGCGATACGTCGGACAATATCAAGGGGGTCAGCGGTATCGGCGAAAAAGGCGCACTGTCGCTGATTGCGAAATACGGCTCGCTCGACGGCGTGTACGCCAACCTCGATTCGGAAAAGGGCGCGTTGAAAACCAAGCTCGAAAACGGGAAGGAAAGCGCCTATCAGTCCTATTTCCTTGCCAAAATCTGCACTGAGGCGCCCATTCCCGCTTCTGCGGCCGCATATCGCCTTCGCGAACGGGACGACGCGGGGCTGTTGCAAATCCTCGAACGGCTCGGCTTCCGTCAGCTCGTTTCCCGCTTATGGCCGGAGGGACCGCCTGCTGTAAAAGCGGAGCCGGCTGTCCCCGCAGAGGCTGAAACGGCCGGCGCCGACACGCTGCTTGCGCTGCCGCCGGAGGAGGCGCTGGGCGTCCTTCCGGCAGACGGTGAGGTGACCGTCTGTGCGGACGGCAGGCTGCTGCGCTGCCCGCTGGACGCGCGGCTGAAGCCCTTCTTTGAGGACCCCGCCCGCCGGCTGATCCTTTGGAGCATCAAAGATGCTGTCGGACTGCTGCGCAGGTACGGCGTCGAGCTGAAGGCCGACTGCCGTGACGTCTCGCTGGTCTGTTATCTTTTGTCGCCGACCGGCGGCGGCCGCACCTTCGCACAGGCTGCAGAGGAATACCTCGGCACGGGTACGCCGGCCGACGCGGCAGCGCTGCCGGCGCTGGACGAAAAGATCTGGCCGCTGCTTTTGCAGAACGAGCAGCTTTCTCTGTATGAAGAAATCGAAAAGCCGCTTTCCTATGTGCTGGCAGATATGGAGCGCGACGGGTTCGCCGTGGATGCGGACGGCCTGCGTGCCTTCGGCGCGCAGCTTGAGGAGGGTGTGCGCGAGGTGGAGGCGCGTATCTTCGACCTTGCGGGGGAGACTTTCAACGTCAACTCGCCCAAGCAGCTCGGCAGCGTGCTGTTCGATAAGCTCGGTCTGCCGCATTATAAGAAGAACCGGAACGGCTACTCTACCGACGCGGATGTACTTGAGAGATTGCGGGACAAGCATCCCATCATCGATCTGATCCTCTATTACCGTCAGCTTTCCAAGCTCAAAAGCACCTATGCCGATGGGCTGCTGAAGGTGATCGACCGGACCGACGGCCGTATCCACACCACCTTCCGCCAGACACTCACGCAGACGGGACGCCTGTCGTCGGTTGAGCCGAATCTGCAGAATATCCCCGTCCGCACGGGACTTGGCCGTACCTTTCGGAAATTTTTTGTCGCTTCTCCCGGCTGCCTGCTCGTGGACGCGGACTATTCGCAGATCGAGCTGCGTATTTTGGCGCACATCTCGGAGGATGAAACGCTCATCGCCGCTTTCAATGCCGGTGCCGACATCCATACCATCACGGCTTCGCAGGTGTTCGGCGTTTCACCCGAGCTGGTTACCGGCGAGATGCGCAAGCGTGCCAAGGCGGTCAATTTCGGCATCATTTACGGCATCGGCGACTATTCGCTTTCGGAGGATATCGGCGTGTCGATGCGCGAGGCGAAGGCGTATATCGAGAGCTATTTTGAAAAATACCCGCGTATCCGCGCGTATATGGATGCCGTCAAGGCCGGTGCGCGCAGGGACGGCTACGTGACCACACTGTTCGGGCGCCGGCGGTATATCCCCGAGCTGCATTCCAAGCGCAAGCAGCTTGAGGCGTTCGGCGAGCGTGTGGCGATGAACACCCCCATTCAGGGGACGGCAGCGGATATCATTAAGAAAGCAATGATCGACACCGCAAAAGCCCTTCGCGAGAACGGGATGCAGAGCCGGCTGATTTTGCAGATTCACGATGAACTGATCGTCGAGTCGCCGCAGGCCGAGACAGAGCGCGCCGCTGCGCTGCTGCAAACGTGCATGGAGCGCGCGTTTACTCTCCGTGTGCCGCTGGTCGCCGAGACGCATGTCGGGAAAACGTGGTACGACGCGAAGGGCTGAGAACGCGTATGAATTGAATCGGAAAGGATGGAGCTTTCGCGGCAGCGAAAGCTATGGGTATACATTATGGTAAATCTTAACGGACGCAAAGCGCGTATGCTGCTCGTCTACCCCGACTATACTGACCGCGACATGAAAGGGAAGGTTTCGGGCGGCAATTACAGCGAGGGTCTGGCCTCGATTTCCGCCGTGCTCAAGCAGGGCGGGCATCATGTGGAGCTGCTCCACCTGCTTTATCTGCACGAAGAGACGGAATTCAAAAATAAGCTGCGGGAGAAGGGCGAGTTCGACATCATCGGCTTCTCCATCCGCACCACCGCCTTCCCCGACGCGCAGCTCTATATCCGCTGGACGCGTGAGGTCTGGCCGGATGTGTTCATCATCTGCGGCAGCTATCATTGTACCCTCGTGCCCGGCGAAGTGCTCGCCGTGCCCGAGGTCGACTGCGTCTGCATCGGCGATGGGGAATACGCCGAGCTGGAGCTGTGCGACAAGATGAGCGCCGGGGAGGATTATACCTCTATTGAATCGCTCTGGTTCAAAAACGGGGACGGGTCGTTCATCAAAAACCCCGTGCGCCCGCTGTTCGCCGACCTCGACCGCATTCCCATTCCCGATTTCGATCTGTTCGACTACGACAACCTCGAGTCGTCCAAGGTCAACACGGCTATCGTGATGATGAGCCGCGGCTGCTTCTTCAACTGCACCTACTGCGGCAACTCGCAGTTCCGCAACGTGTATCCGAACAAGAAGATTTACGCGCGCTTCCGCAGCCCGCAGAACGGCATCCTGTACCTGAAAACGCTGCTGGAAAAGCACCCGAACATTAAATTCATCAACTTCCGCGACGCGATTTTCAATATGTTCCCGAAGTGGTTCGATGAGTTCATCGAGCTGTATAAACAGGAAATCCATCTGCCCTTCACCGGCAACATCCGCTTCGATATCCTCACCGAGGACACCGTCCGCCGGATGAAGGAGGCCGGCTGCTACACCATCGATATGGGATTGGAGAGCGGCGACCCTGAAATGCGCTTCAAATATCTGAAACGGAATATGACCGATGAGATGATCATCAATTGCAGCAAATGGTTCCACAAATACGGTATTTCGCAGCTTACCTACAACATCATCGGCCTGCCGCACGAGGACATCCACCGCGCGCTCAAGACCATCAAGCTCAACGCGCGCATCAAGTCCGACCGCACCATCGCCAATATTTTTTACCCGTATCCCGGCACAAAGCTCTATGACATCGCCAAGGAGGCCGGCTATCTGCCGGACGTCATCCCGCCCGACTGCCGCGTGCCGCTCAGGCAGGAGCAGTTCCCCGAGCACGAGGTGCTGTTCATTGAGGCGTACTTTATGCACTTCGTCAAGCGCTACAAGTGGGCCTTCGCCATGCCGCGCTGGCTCGGCAGGCCCTATGAAAGATTCCTTGATTTCCGCGTGACCTCGCGAATCGTGCCGCATAAATTCCTCGTCTGGGTGCATGACCGCTATATGGGCGGGCGGAATAAGCTGCGCGATTTCCTCGTCAACCATATGCCGTCGCTTTATCTCAAGCTGCGCATGCTGCGGCACCATAAGCGTGCGAAGAAGAATTGAAGATGGCGGAGGATACAAAAACAAAGACTTTCGTCGAGCCGGGCGTGCTCTACGTCGTCCCTACGCCGATCGGCAATTTGTCCGACATCACAGAGCGCGCCCGTATCGTGCTGGCGGGCGCGGACTTTGTTGCGGCTGAGGATACGCGGAACACGGCGCACCTCCTGACGCTGCTGGGACTGAAAAAAACCTGTGTGCCCTATCACGAGCATAACGCGCGTGCCGCCGGAGCGCACATCGTGTCCGAGCTGAAGGCGGGCAAAAGCTGCGCACTCGTCACCGACGCGGGTACGCCCGCCGTCTCCGACCCGGGCGAGCAGCTCGTCGCGCTCTGCGCGGCGGAAGGGGTGCGCGTGGTGCCGCTGCCCGGCGCCTGCGCCGCCGTCTGCGCGCTGTCCGGCGCGGGGCTGCCCAGCAGAAGGTTCGCGTTCGAAGGCTTCCTGCCGACGAAAAAGAGCGTCCGCGCGCGTTATCTTGAAAGTCTGCGCGGCGACACGCATACGCTCGTATTCTATATTGCGCCGCATGACGCGCCCCGTGACCTTGCCGATCTCTATGAAGCGCTCGGCGACCGCCGCGCCGCGCTCTGCCGCGAGCTGACCAAGCTCAATGAGGAAATCCTGCGCGAGCGGCTGAGCGTCCTCAAGGACTGCCTGTTTACGGTCCGCGGGGAAATGGCGCTGGTCGTGGAGGGCGCTTCGGCGGCCGAATCGTGGGAGTCGCTGTCCGTGGAGGAGCACGTCGCGCTCTACGTCGGGCAGGGGATGCCCGAAATGGCGGCCATTAAGGCCGTCGCCGCCGATCGGGGACTGCCCAAGAGCGAGGTCTATGCGCGCGTCAAGGTCAAAGAAGAAAAAGCGGATGGCTGAAAGCTAAAAGAAGTATCCGGAATCTGCTGTCTTCCGTTCGGAATCCCATTTTTGAATATCAAGTAAGAAATGTTTTTTGCGGGAGGACTCTCCTCCCGCAAAACGGAAAGGTGATTTATGCAGCGGGAAGAAGTCTATGCGCGTCTCCCCGGCGCGCTGCTGCCGTGGTATGCCATGTCCGCGCGCGACCTTCCGTGGCGGCGCGACCGCGAGCCGTATCACGTCTGGCTGTCGGAAATCATGCTCCAGCAGACCCGCGTCGAGGCGGCGCGGGGGTATTATCTGCGCTTTCTGGAGGCGTTCCCTGTGCTTTCCGACCTCGCCGCGGCGGATGAAGCCCGGCTGATGAAGCTCTGGGAGGGGCTGGGGTATTATTCCCGCGCACGCAACCTGCAAAAAACCGCGAGGCTGATCTGCGATTCCTACGGCGGGTCATTCCCGACCGCGCGGGAGGAGCTGGAAAAGCTGCCCGGCGTCGGTCCTTATACGGCGGGCGCCGTTGCGTCAATTTGTTTTGAGCAGCCCTGCGCCGCTGTGGACGGCAATGTGCTGCGCGTGCTTTCGCGCCTGACGGCCGATGATGCGCCGATCGACCTGCCCGCGACACGCGCGGAAATGGCAAAACGGCTGGAGAGCGTCTATCCGGCCGGCGCCTGCGGGGACTTCACGCAGGCGCTGATGGAGCTGGGCGCGGTCGTCTGCACGCCCAAATCGCCTAAGTGCGGCCTTTGTCCGGCGCGTTCCTTTTGCACCGCTGCGGAAAACGGCGAGACGGCGCGTTATCCCGTCCGCCTGCCCAAGCGGGAAAAGCGGGTCGAGGCGCGCACGGTCCTGCTGCTCGAATGCGACGGCCGCTTCGCCGTCGAACGGCGCTGTCCGACCGGACTGCTGGCCGGGCTGTGGCAGCTACCCAACCTTTCGGGCGCGCGCAGCGCGGACGAGGCGATGGATGAGGCCGCGGCGTTGGGAACGCAGCCCGCGCAGCTCTGCCGCGAGCTGCACCGCACGCACATTTTCACCCATATCCGCTGGGATATGGTCTGCTACCGCATCCGCTGCCGCTTCGCGCCGCCGCGTTTCGTCTGGGCGACGCCCGGCGAGCTGCGCGAGACGTATGCGCTGCCCACGGCCTTCCGCATCTTTCTGGAAGGCGAAGTTTAGGCGGCGTCCTGCGCTCTTTTGTCTGGAAAGGAGAGAACCAATGGTCATCCTTGTCACCGGCGCTTCCCATACGGGGAAAACGCTGCTCGCGCAGCGGCTTTTGGAACAGTACCGATACCCTTGCGTGTCGATCGACCTGTTGAAAATGGGTCTCATCCGCAGCGGCTATACCGACCTGACGCCCGAGGACGACGGCAAGCTGACTGAATACCTCTGGCCGGTCCTGCGTGAGATGATTAAGACCGCCGTCGAAAACAACCAGAACCTCATCCTCGAGGGCGTCTATATCCCCCTGAACTGGGCGGAGGACTTCGGGCCGCGCTATCGGCAGTCGATCCGCTGCATCTGTCTGGTGATGACCGAGCGCTATATCCGCGCGCACTTCGAAGACATCCGCGCCTACGCGAGCGTGATCGAGAACCGTATGGACGACAGCGGGCTGACCCTCCACGGCGTGCTGGCCGACAACGCGGATTTCCTCGCCCGCTGCCGCGCAAACGGCGTCGAGCCGCTGCTGATCGACGGGAAGTACGACGTCCGTGTGACGCTGTGAAGCGTGTGGCAGGGAAGGGGGGAACAAATCGCCCTTTTTTACCGGAGGCTGCTGCGTGACGACGCGAATCATCGCTGCGAAAGCCTGGACGGCGAAGTTCCTTTTGAGAATTATATCAAAATAGACAATTCGCATCTTGCGCCGGAGGCTGCGGCAGAAAAGATAAAAGAAGCGTTTGGCCTGTAATACGGGATTTGATTGCTGCCTATTCGATATATGCTTTTGGAGGAAAGATGGTAAAGGAGGCTGTTCAGCCTCTTTTTTCTTTATGCAATTGTGCGGCACGGCTGGGGAAAACAGATAGGGAACGGTGGCTTCTCCCGCATTTTTATACGATGGGCGCAGATGTTCGGCAGGGGTTCAGGCAAAAAGTACGACACGAAAGCCCGGCGGCGGGCGGCCTGAAACCGGGCAGACGTCTGGATATAAATAAGGATACGGCTCAGAGTGCGAATAGAAATACGGCTTCATAGCCGGACGGGCGCACGGCGCGAAGAGGGGGGAATCAATGTGTGTTGAAGACCGAGCGGCATTTCTCCTCCCGGAAGCCGGGCAGGACAAAACCTGCCAGAATGCGGCCCTGAAAACCGTGCAGAGGCTCGGCCCCTCAGATAAAAACTGTTCGGAAGTTCGGCCTTTGGCCGAACTTCCATAGTTCGCGCTGTGCGCGAACTATGGCACAGCGCGAACTATGGCACAGCGCGAACTATGGGACGCTGTGCGCGAACAATTAAATGTTCAAAAGGAGACTTCGCCGTCCGGGTTTTCGCAGCGATGATTCGCGTCGTTATGCAGCAGCCGTCGGTTCGGTTCCTCTATGTTCCGCTTTGAAACATTGTGAAGCAGACAGCTTTCGGTCGCGTTCCGTTCCAACCGGATCTCCTGCGAAGTCACGAACTCGGCAAAATAAAACGCAGCATCCGCGTTTCTCTGCCCGAAGATGTTCTGCATATGCGCGGCGTAGTCCCAATCCGACTGCATATCGGTCGTTTCCTATCCGGCCTTTGGGCCGGACGCCGTTTGGCTTCAGAGCCAACTGCCCGGCATTCGGGCCTGACGCCGTCCGATTTTCGGGCCGTGCTTCCCCTCGGACTTTGCCGGATACCTGCCTTCCATCGCATAAAAAACGCGGGAGAAACCGCCGCTTCCCGTCTGTTTTCTGCGGCCGTGCCGCAGATTCGCATAAAAGAAAAAAGGAGACGAGCAGCTTCCTTTTCCATCTATCGTCCCCCAATATATACTCCCAGCCGCATTACAGGTCAAACGCTTCTTTGATCGTTTTTGCCGTGGCTCTTCTTTGCGTAACCGCGAACCCGGCTTCACCGGACAGCGCAAAGCATCCCGAAGCCTTTCGCCGTCTTGCGCGGTCGGCGGGCTTCGCTTACAAAGCCGCCGTCTGCTGTATGCAAACAGGTAACAAGAGCCGCCGCAGGTGATTCCTTCACCTGCGGCGGCTCTTGTTTCGCTTATTTCTTGACGCTCTCGGCGTATTTGCTGATGTTTGAGGCGTTGGCGTATTTGGCGACGCCGTTTGCCCCGAGGACGACCAGCGTCGGCGCCTGCATCACGCCGTACTGCTCGGCGAGCGCGGCGTTCTCCTCCGCGTCGACCGTTTTGTAGCCGATTTCAGCCTCCGCCAGCATCCGTTTGGCGACGGCGCAGTTCGGGCAGGTCTTGGTCGTGAACAGCAGGACTTCGCCGCCGGCGGGCGCTTTGGCCGTGCTCTCGGCCTTCGCGGTGCGCGTATGGCCGTGGCCGCTCATATCTGCGTTGATCGCGTTGTCTATGTTGTACAGATTGCGGTCGCGGAATTCGGCGCGTTTGCCGTCGTTCCAATTCTGTACGGGACGGTAGTAACCCGTGATACGGGAATAGACCTCGCTTGCAGCTCCGCAGGTCGGGCAGGTGTAGTGCTCACCTTCGATGTAGCCGTGCGTGCGGCAGATCGAATAGGTCGGGGAGATGGTGTAGTAGGGCAGCTTGTAGTTTTCGGCGATCTTCCGGACCAGCTTCGCCGTAGACTTCCAGTCGGGCAGCTTTTCGCCGAGGAAGGCGTGGAACACCGTACCCGAGGTGTAGAGGGTTTGCAGTTCGTCCTGAATGTCGAGCGCTTCGAAGATGTCGTCCGTGTATCCGACGGGGAGGTGCGAACTGTTGGTATAATAGGGCGCGCCGTCGGTGCCGTCCGCAGCGGTGATAATGTCCGGATAGCGCTCCAGATCGTGCTTGGCGAGACGGTAGGCCGTCGATTCCGCAGGCGTCGCCTCGAGGTTATAAAGGTCTCCGTACTGCTCCTGATAGTCGGACAGCCGCTCGCGCATATGGTTGAGCACGTCCTTCGTGAACGCCTGCGCACGCTCATCGGTCATATCCGCGCGCAGCCACTTTGCGTTCAGGCAGGCTTCGTTCATGCCCACCAGTCCGATGGTGGAAAAGTGGTTGTCAAAGGTGCCCAGATAGCGCTTGGTGTAGGGATACAGCCCTTCCTCCATCAGCTTGGAGATGACCGTGCGCTTGGTTTTCAGGCTGCGGGCGGACAAATCCATCATCTTGTCCAGCCGCTTATAGAAGTCAGCCTCGTTTTCGGAAAGATACGCGATACGCGGCATGTTGATCGTGACCACGCCGACTGAACCCGTGCTCTCGCCGCTGCCGAAGAAGCCGCCGCTCTTTTTGCGCAGCTCGCGCAGGTCGAGACGCAGCCGGCAGCACATGCTGCGGATATCGGAAGGCTCCATATCGCTGTTGATGTAATTGGAGAAGTAGGGCGTGCCGTACTTGGCCGTCATTTCGAACAGCAGACGGTTGTTCTCGGTCTCCGACCAGTCGAAGTCCTTGGTGATCGAGTAGGTCGGGATCGGGTACTGGAAGCCGCGGCCGTTCGCGTCGCCCTCGATCATCGTCTCGATGAACGCCTTGTTGACCATCGCCATCTCTTCGACGCAGTCCTTGTACTTGAAATCCATTTCCTTGCCGCCGACAATCGCGGGCAGTTCGGCGAGGTCGTCCGGAACCGTCCAGTCAAGCGTGATGTTGGAGAACGGCGCCTGTGTACCCCAGCGCGACGGCGTGTTCACACCGAAGATGAAGGACTCGATGCATTTCTTGACCTCACGATAGGAGAGGTGGTCGACCTTGACGAAGGGCGCCAGATAGGTATCGAAGGAGGAGAACGCCTGCGCGCCCGCCCACTCGTTCTGCATAATACCGAGGAAGTTGACCATCTGGTTGCAGAGCGTAGCCAGATGCGATGCCGGCGCCGACGTGATCTTGCCCGGAATGCCGCCGAGCCCCTCCTGAATGAGCTGCTTGAGCGACCAGCCCGCACAATAGCCCGTCAGCATCGACAGGTCGTGCAAATGGATGTCCGCATTGCGGTGTGCCTGCGCGATTTCCTCGTCGTAGACCTCCGAAAGCCAGTAGTTCGCCGTAATTGCGCCTGAGTTGGAGAGGATCAGGCCGCCGACTGAATAGGTGACGGTGGAATTTTCCTTCACGCGCCAGTCTGAAGCCTTGACGTAACTGTCGACCAGCTCCTTGTAGTCGAGGATGGTCGATTTCATATTGCGGATCTTCTCGCGCTGCTTGCGGTAGAGGATGTAGCCCTTGGCCACGTCCGCATAGCCGGCCTGCTCGAGCACCGTCTCTACGGAATCCTGAATGTCCTCGACGTGGACAAGTCCGTCCTTGATTTTCTTCTCGTAATCCGCCGTCGCCCGCAGCGCAAGCAGGTCGATGATGCTCTGCGTATACTGTCTGTTCTGCGCCTCGAACGCCTTCGTGATTGCGGCGCTGATCTTGGAAAGGTCAAATTCGACGATCTTGCCGTCTCTCTTTACCACCTGATACATTTCCTGCATTCTCCTTGCTTTTTTTGAAAAAGAGTCCTGCTCTCCTTCCGCTGTCCGCCCGCACTCCTGAAACGGGCGCGCTTTCTATAACGCCGCCGCGCCTATGCGTGAGCGCGGCTGTTTTTGTTGCGTACACAGTATACCACAATATATAGCGGTTGTCAAGACGAAGCGATACAATATTTTCTAAATTCGCCGCAATTTTGCGACTTTGGAGAACCTGCTGCAAAAGAAGCGGCGCTTTTGTGCAAACCGACGGTTTTGCTAAACGCCGCGGATGCCGACGATGCCGAAGCGCGGCGCCAGCAGCCTGCGGAAGGTCTCCAGCTCGGCTTTGCCGTATGCGGAAAAGCCGGGGACGAGCACATCCTCCGAATCGACATAGCTTTGCAGATAGTAGGCGCGCGCGCCGTCCAGCCAGCGGCCGATGGCTTCGAAGTCGGAAAAGCCGTGCAGCTCGCGCACGACCGTGGTGCGGAATTCGTAGGGGATGCGGCCTTCCATCAGGAATGCGGCGCTTTGTTCGATTTTGCCGATGTCCAGCTTATCCAGCCCGCAGGTCGAAGCGTATTTCGCGCGCGCGTTTTTGATGTCCATCGCCGCGTAATCGACAAGCCCCGCTTCGACCATCGTGCGAAGCACGTCGGGACGGGAGCCGTTGGTGTCCAGCTTGACGGCAAAACCGAGTGCGCGGATTTTTTCGGCGAACACAGGCAGGTCCTTATGCAGCGTCGGCTCGCCGCCGGTGATGCAGACGCCGTCAAGGATTCCGGCGCGCTTTTTCAAAAAGGCGAAAAATTCCTCCTCGTCTATCTGCGGCTCTCCGGCACCGGGCAGGACGAGCGAGCCGTTCTGGCAGAAGGGACAGCGGAAGTTGCAGCCTCCCAGAAAGACCGTGCAGGCCGTTTTTTCCGGAAAGTCGAGCAGGGAAAGCTTCTGAAGGCCGAATAGTTCCATATTTAGAAATCATCTCCGTATGATTTTCCGGGGCTGCCGGAACACAGCAGCCGTCGGGTGTGATTGTAATGCCGGCTGAACAAAGCCGCGGCTTTCAAAAAATGGTTTTATTCAGAGGTTGGGGATTGCGCGGTTTTGTGCTGCCCGTAAACCGCTTAGCTGTTTTTGCCGCAAACATCATTATAGCATAACGGAAGCGAAATGAAAAGAGGCAAACCGCTTTTCCGGTATTTTTGCATCGGACGGCGGTCTTCTTGCATTGACAAAGCGCTGCGCGGGTCTGACGGCGGCAGCCGGCTTGTGCGACAACCATTTGTTTGCACACCGGCTTGACAAGGCGCGCCGCTCTGTGCTACAATATCTGAAAACAGACGGGCGACCCGCGCCCGGCGTGAAAGGAACGCGTTTCTGCCATGAAAGACCAGAAAACACTCGCTTACATAAATCTGTTCGGTATCCTCGGCGCGCTCGGCAAACTTGCGGAGCTGGATGCGGACGCCCGCGCGCTGCTGACCGGAATCAAGCCGGTTTCGCTTGGTATTGCCGTCAGCGGCGGCCCGTATGCCACCCTGCATTTTGCGGACGGCGGCTGCACCCAGACAGAGGGCGTTGACCGCTGCGATATCAAACTCGCTTTTTCCGCGCCCGAGAAGTTCAACGGAATGATCGACGGCACCGTCACGCCGATTCCGCGCAAGGGTTTTACGCGCATCGGGTTCCTGACGGGAACCTTTATCAAGCTGACCGATATCCTCACCCGCTACCTGCGCCCGTCGGCAGAGGACCTTGTGGATGAACACTTTTTTGAAGTCTCTACCACGCTGATGCTTTACGTCATTGCCGGCGCGGTCGCGCAGATCGGCAACTATGACGAGGTCGGCCGCTTCTCGGCTTCCAATATCGTCGACGGCGACGTCCTGCTCTCGATCAAAGACGGACCGCAGGCGACCGTCTCGGCAAAGGACCACGTCCTTTCCTTCCGCCGCGAGGGGACGGCAAACCCGCGCGCGGTGATGGAATTTGCGTCCATACGCCTTGCGCGCGACCTGTTTGACGGCAATGTCAACTCGATGGCCTGCATCGGCCGTAAGGAAATCACCGTCGGCGGTATGATCTCGATGCTGGACAACGTCAACCGCATTCTCGACCGCGTGGCGTTCTATCTCGCGTGAAGGCAGATGGGGAAAAGGAAATGGAACACAAAACCTATACATATGAAAACAGCCGCAAGCTCTTCGAGCGCGCGCTGCGGGTGATCCCTTCCGGCGTGTACGGCCATCAGGGCCCGGCGGAGGGCTGTTTTATCCCTGTGGACGCATTCCCGTTCTTTTCCGAGCGCGCGCAGGGGACTTACTTCTGGGACGTTGACGGCAACCGCTTCATTGACTATATGTGCGCCTACGGCCCGAATATCCTCGGCTACGGCGACCCCGATGTTGACGAGGCCGCCCGGAAGCAGCGCGAGAAGGAGGACTGCGTCACCGCGCCCTCGGCTGTGATGATCGATTTTGCCGAGCTGCTCGTCGAAACCGTTAAAACCGCCGACTGGGCATTCTTTGCCAAAAACGGCAACGACGTCACCACACTTGCGGTGATGACCGCCCGCGCCTTTACCCGCCGCAAAAAAATCATCTTTTTTAAGGGCTATTACCATGGCGTTTCGCCCTGGACACAGAAGATCGACTACTCCGGCGTCCTCAAGGAGGATGTCTGCAACAACCTGTACGCAGACTGGAACGATTTCGAGGGTCTGGAGGCGCTGTTCCATTCGCACAAGGGTGAGATTGCCGCAGTTATCTCTCAGCCGTATATGCACGGCAATTTTGCCGATAACCGGCTTCCGGCCGACGGCTTCTGGCAGAAGGTCCGCAAACTTTGCACCGAGCAGGGTGCATTGCTGATCGTTGACGACGTGCGCGCCGGCTTCCGCCTGAGCCTTGCGGGCAGCGACAGCTATTTCGGCTTCGAGGCGGATCTGATCTGTTTCTGCAAGGCCATTGCCAACGGCTATAACGTTTCCGCGCTCTGCGGGAAGGACTTTCTGAAGAACACCGTCAGCGGCATCTCGTTTACGGGCAGCTATTGGCTCTCCGCCGTGCCCTTCGCCGCCGGCATCGCCTGTTTGGAGAAGATGAAAAAGCTCAGCCTGCCCGATCTTCTCATCGCCAAGGGCAAGCGCCTCACCGACGGCCTGACCGCCGCCGCGCAGAAGCACGGCTACGACCTGCGCGCGTCGGGCGTGCCCTCGCTTTTCTATCTCCGCATCGCCAATGACGACAATCTCTTAACGCACCAACGCTTTATTTCCGAGATGGTGCGCCGCGGGGTGTATATGACCAACCACCACAATCATTTTATCAACTATGCACTTTCCGATGCGGATATCGACGAAACCGTCGAAATTGCCGACGAGGTGCTGCGGCTGCTCTGAGTATTGTGCTTGGCAAATCAAACGGCCTGCCGGTTAACCGGCAGGTCGTTCTGCATATCGTCTTGCTTCGGCTTCGGGGATATGCTTATATATTTTGCGCCGGGGAATATGCCGCACAAAATCTGTTTCCTGCAAATCCAAAAGGATTTGCAGGCTGCGGCATTTGCCGCGGTTGATAAAACGGGTTCAAACCGTTTTGTCAAGAAATCGTATTACACCATCACACAGAGCGGTGCGGGAACAGAAATCTCGCTTTTTATCTCCCCGTAAAAATCCATTGTACATACGTTTCCGCTGCGCTCGTTGGCTACCAGAAGCCGGTCGCCGCAGACGGCAAAGTCGCGCGGCCAGCATCCGCCGCAGGGGAAGCTGCGCAGCAGCCGGAGCCCCTTCTCCTCGCGTGCGTAGACGGCGATGGTATCGTCGCCACGCAGGGAGATGAACAGCAGATCGCCGTTCTCCGACAGCCGAACGGCGCCCGCGTAGCTTTTTCCTGCGCAGGGGAACGGCGTTGTCCGCAGCGCGGTCAGTTCGCCGTCCGACCAGCGGAATTCGGTGACCGAGCAGCCCAGCTCATTGACCGCATAGACCTGCTTCCCGTCAGGCGCAAACACGAGGTGGCGAATGCCCTGTCCCTTCGGCGCATCGGCTTGGGAAACGAGTGTCAGTTCACGGTCGTAGACGAATACCCGATCCAGCCCCAGGTCGCAGACGAGCACATATCTGCCGTCGGGCGACAGCAGCGCCTGATGCGGATGGGGCGCCTCCTGACGGCTCGGGTCGGAACCGCAGCCGGTGTGCGTAACGGTTCTTGCGCCGTTCTTCGTCACGCCCGCGCTCGAATAATCGGCGGTGTAAAAGTCGCCGTCCCGCACGTCGATGAAGCAGCTTTCCCTGCCCGTGCGGATTCTGCCGCCGAACGTCCCGGGCCGCCCGTCCGTCAGCTTTGCTTGTACGACGAAGGAATCCAGACTGTCCGGCTCGAGAGAGACGGCGTAAATCGTGTCGCCCTCGCGTGCGGTGTACATCACGCGCCCGACCGGCGAAAAATCGCGCTTGGTCAGTGTTTCGCCGTCAAAGCCGCAGCGCCATACGCCGCCGTCGGGCACGCAGGAGGAAATGTAAATGCTTTTCATCATTTGAATGATCGCTTTCGCACAGTGAAAGCTGCCACCTTTCTAAATATTCGGGGGATTTGCGCTGTGCATGTCAGACCTGTTGTTCTCCTTCGAACCCTTGTCCGGCGACGAAAGGCCCGAAGTGTTGGGAAGGGACAGGCGTATCCCGGTATTACCGCAGCCTGTCCGCCGGAAAGGACGAAGCAGGCCCTTTATTAAATAATATGAAAAAAGTATACCATTCCCGCATAAAAATTGCAAGAACCTCTTTACATTTTTGAACATTTCTGTTATACTGTTTCCCGAATAGGGGAGCGGTCTTTTCATCCCGCAGACCCGATAAGGGGGAGTAGCAGGCAGCCGGCCGCTTCTGTGTGCAGGCTGTGAGCCGCGCGTCATTACACGGCGCCGTATGCGTCCGCGCGGCTTTTGATTTGCAAGACTTTTATCGTGGCTTTTTTTGCGCACGCTGAGAGTCTGCTTTTTTCAGAACGCGTTTACACGCTCCGAACGTCCTTTACCGAAAGGGCTCTTGCAGGCGGCCGGGTGTCGCAGCGTGCGTTTCGGCTTTGGGCCGGGCGCCGTTCGCTGCAAATGGCCGGAGGACGTGCAGACCGTGTGTATGCGTTCCGATCCCCGCAAAAAACGTGTAAAGGCGGTTTTTCTTTTATGGCTGAGCTGTTTTCCAACTTCGGCAACATCACATGGCAAATGGTTGTGATGTGGCTCATCGGTGCGCTGCTGATTTATCTGGCCATCAAAAAGGATATGGAGCCGGCGCTGCTGCTGCCGATGGGCTTCGGCGCGATTCTGGTCAACATACCTGTTTCGGGCGCAGTAGAAACGCTGGAAACCTTGTACAACGCCGGTATCGCAAATGAACTGTTCCCGTTGATTTTGTTCATCGGTATCGGCGCGATGATCGACTTCGGACCGCTGCTGTCCAACCCGAAGATGATGCTCTTCGGCGCGGCGGCGCAGTTCGGCATCTTCATCACCTTTTCGCTGGCACGGCTGTTTGGCTTCTCCTTGGAGGAAGCGGCTGCCACGGGCATTATCGGCGCTGCGGACGGGCCGACGGCGATCTTTGTCGCCAACCATTTCGGTGAGGCGACGCGCGGCATTTCCTCCGCCATCATCGTTGCCGCCTATTCGTATATGGCGCTTGTTCCCATCGTGCAGCCTGCCGTTATCCGCTGCATCACCACGCGCAAGGAACGGCTCATTCGAATGGAGTACAAGCCTGCTGCGGTCTCCAAGGCTACGCGCATCTGCTTCCCGATCATCATTACCCTCCTTGCCGGTCTGGTTGCGCCCAAATCGGTGGCGCTGGTCGGCTTCCTGATGTTCGGCAACCTGCTGCGTGAGTGCGGCGTTCTCAATTCGCTTTCCGAGTCGGCGCAGAAGGAACTGGCCAATATCGTGACCATTCTTCTCGGTATTACCGTTGCCTTTACGATGCAGGGCGAGGCCTTCCTGAGCGTGAATACGCTGCTGATTATGGGGTTGGGTCTGATTGCGTTCGTGTTCGATACCTTTGGCGGCGTGATGTTTGCAAAGCTGATCAACCTGTTTTCAAAAAAGAAAATCAACCCGATGGTCGGCGCGGCGGGCATATCCGCGTTCCCGATGTCTTCGCGCGTGATTCACAAAATGGGCCTCAAGGAGGATCCCTCCAACTTCCTGCTGATGCACGCGGCGGCGGCGAACGTTTCCGGACAGATCGCCTCGGTCATTGCGGGCGGTCTGATCATCACGATCGTCGAAGGTATGCGTTGATTGCGGAAAGGACGGATAGAGTATGAATTTTGACGTCAATGCTTTTCTGGACAGTTTCAGAGTTATGGGACTGGGCATGCTCGGTATTTTTATGGTGATCATCGTGCTGATGGTGCTGCTCAAGATTATGACGTTGATATTTCCTGAAAAAAAGGATCGCGGCAATGACTGAACGGATTGGCTGCGGCTGTAAATCGTCTCAAAAAAGGAGAGATTGCGATCTCTCCTTTTGTTTTTGCCGGATGATTGAAAAGCGCTCTCTTGACAATGCGGTATAAACGTGATATAATGAGCAAAAATTTCGGGAGGGAAGCCGGCTATTGCTTTCCCGTACCGGCGGTTTGCGTCATAGGATTGTAAGCAGGCCCGTTTATTCCCCGAACGGGCATAAGTGAGGGTTTGTATTGTTGTTCTCCGAAAAAGGAAACGGGTAATCTTTCGGACTGAGAGAAAAGCAGTGCGGGATTGAACATTCAGCCGGTGCTGCTTTTGCTTTTTTGAGGTGAGAAACGGACGAGATGGATACAAAAGCTATATAGACGCTTGTTATGCGGACTATCCGGCTTGCTTGCAGATATGACGGGCAGGATTTGCAACGACATCGGCGCGGAAAGGGCTTTCGGGCAGATACAGTCGGGCCGGTTGAAAGCAATATGCTGCGCTGTCACCCGCCGGCCTGCGAGCGTTCGGACATGATCGGCTGTTCTTATCATATATTTGATATTACCGGAAAGGAGAAAGTTTATGCACCACAAGGGAACGATTGAGCTTCGTACACCGCGGCTTCTTTTGCGCCGTTTCACGCCGGAGGATGCACAGGCTATGTTTGATAACTGGGCGAATGACAGCCGGGTTACGCGCTATTTGACCTGGCTGCCGCACGGATCTCCCGTTTTTACAAGGGAACTGCTGGAGAATTGGTGCGCTTCCTATGAGCGTCCGGAGGTTTACAACTGGGCTATCGAGTATAAAGGTATGCCGGTGGGAAACATCAGCGTTGTCCGTATGGATGAAACGGACGGTTATGCGGAATTGGGGTATTGTCTGGGCACAGCGTATTGGAATACGGGGATCATGACCGAGGCCGCCTCGGCCGTGATTGACTTTCTGTTTTCCGAGGTCGGCGCCGGCCGCGTCGGTATTTCCCACGCGGTTGAAAATCCGGCCTCCGGTCGGGTCGCGCTGAAGTGCGGGCTGACCTTTGAGGGGACGCGGCAGGCGGCCTATCGGACGTCGGACGGCGCGCTTCATGATCTGAATGTTTATGGTATCCGAAGGGACGCGTGAGTGAGCGGAAGGTCGTTATAATCACTTCTATGCGGTATATCCCGGTTTCAAAAGCGTTATGCGGACAGCTTAGGAGAAAATTCTTACTCGCGCTGTAACGATGCCAGACTCTGCTCGCCTGCCGGCAAATCTTTTGTTTCCATAACAACTGCGGATTTGAGAAAAGCGTGCTCGCAGTGGAAAACGCGGGACGCACTTGGCGGAATCCCTTTCCGAATCGGTTAAGCCGCTTATATACGCGGGTCTCGTCCGAACAGGCTTTATGCGACGGCTTCCGCATCGGACTGCGCATTGTGTAGAAGCCGATTCCGAGGCGGCGCAGGATACTTAAGCCTTTCGCGCGCTCCAACGACTTCGCCAGTACAGCCGAAACCGTTACGGGCAGCGCCGCAAAGCGGCGCTGCCCGTAAAACACAATTGCCGAACGCGGATACGGCAAATCGCTCTGTATGTGATTTCCGCTTCGGACGGTAAGTTTCATATTCTGCAGAAAAAGAGGCTCCGCGATTGCAGAGCCTCTGGTGACCCGTACGAGAATCGAACTCGTGTTACCGCCGTGAAAGGGCGGTGTCTTAACCGCTTGAC